>ERZ857801.137-NODE-137-length-104160-cov-11.969905_pt1 | contig 104160 bp, 98 predicted proteins | sample MGYA00519762_ERZ857801 | MGnify/ENA primary metagenome ERZ857801 (study PRJEB31778, sample SAMEA3449368) | human gut metagenome | biome: human gut; feature: human-associated habitat; material: faeces | place: United Kingdom | collected 2010/2012 ...
AAAATTTAGTGCTAATAAATAAAAAATTTTAAGACATTTTCAAAAATGATTGACATATAATTTTCTATAAAATAATAAAAAGCCCATAACCTACCTTAGATTATGAGCTTTATAATAATATAATTAATCATCAAATCAAATATTGACCAATTCTAAAAAAATTATAAATTTAATATAAAAATATTTACTATAAAGATTACCTACAAAAATATTTACATACATAATTATCTACATACCTGTAACAGGTAATTTTTTATGAGCTTCTTTCAACTCAGTTTCCATATTAACTATCGTTTTTTCACTTTTACTATTTTTAGAACTTTCTATGGTTGCCGTTTCTTCCTTATGTTCTATTTTAACTTCTGTTTTTTCTTTGAATTTGTTATTTATTGTAACAATTACATTTTGATTAAATTCTACATTAATCTCAACTAAATCCTCACTTATAACATATCCATCTTTTGCATTAGTTTCTTTTATATAATATTTTCCAGGAAGTAAATTTGAAACTTCAACCTCTCCATTTTTATTAGTTTTTAAATTTGCATATAACACATTTTTATCTTTGTCTAAAAGATTGAATTCTACTCCTTCTAATTTTTCTTTAGTATCTTTGTCTTGTTTTATTATTTTTATTTTTGTTTCATTTTTATAAAAATCGTCTTCTGTTTTTCCTTTTGCATCTTCATATGTTGCTGTTGTTAAAGCATAATCCTGATAATTAGAATCTGGTGCTTTTCCATATAATACTGGTTTATTTTTTATTTTCGTTTCAATCTTAATATTAAAACTTCCATTATTTTTTAGATTTTTAATTGGTATTAAAATCTTAAATTTTTCATTTTGGGAAAATTCTTGTTTTTCATTATTATTTAAATCTGTTATTTTTATTTCTTCTGGTAATTGATTTTTTTCAGCAGAAAGACTAACCTTATAGTTTGTTATTGTTGTTCCAGCTTTTATTGAATATATTTTTGATACACATTCTTTGTTTATATTATCTACTTTAAATGTATCTGCTTCTCTGTTTATTTTTATATTATTAGATATTTGTGTTTCTTTACTATTTTTTGCATCTTGTAATATTTTATTTAAAGCATTTAAAGTTCTTTGACCAGCTTCTCCTATTGCTTGATAATCATTTGGATTGTTTCCATGTATATAACAATATATTGCTTGTTTTGTAGCTGTAAATGCTTCTTGTTTATTATTACATCCTAATTCTTGAATAGATTTATATGGATAACCATTAATTATAATTCTCCATAAATTAACATCTGTTATTGCCTCATTTACAGATACAGAATATGAAAATCCATCGGTCACTCCGTGGTTTTGTTTTATCTAAACAATATGCAGGATAGCTAACTCCATCTTTTTTATATTCAACATAATGAACTAAAACCACATTACCTTTATATTTTAATAAATTGCCACATTCCCCTCCAGACACTATATTTGCTGAACTTATGTCAACAGCTTGAACTGTACTAAAAATAGTAATTATATTTAACAAACTAAAACTAACAAACATTGCAAAAAATTTTTTAATATTTTTTAATCCTCTAAATTTCTTTATTTTCCATGCCTCCTTTATATTTCCTCTCCTCGTATACATCTTCTATACATTGGCTCATTTTCTACACACGTAATTAATGTGATTGTATTTTTTTCTGTTTCTTCTAAATAGCTCCAATCCTCATCTGTTATAATAAGATTCTTGGTCACTACATATGTTCTTTCAAAACCATAGCATTTATAAATTATCTTATCTCCTTCTTTTAACTTTTTCAAATTCGCAAAATAATTAACATTATATCCTCTATTATGTGCCGCAAGTCCTACATTCCCTACACTTTTAGATGTCTCTTCAAAATGACCGACATACTTATCCATAATTTCTTTACTTGTGCCTTCAGATATCTCTGCCTCTAATGCTATAGCTGGAATCAAAATCTTCCAATTAACCTCTTTTGTATCTTCTATAACTTCATTTGTTACAATTTGATTTTTAGGGTAATCATTTTGAATTTCTATTTTTTTCTCTATACCATTATCAGAATTTAAATTAACACTATTAGAATTTAATTCAACTTGTACTACACTTTTCTTAAACATATTAAAGATAGACTGTGGACAAAAATTAATACTCACATTTGTGACAAAAAAATATATTACTATTGTTATTATCAAACTAATAACATTAACAAATCTTTTGGTATAGCTAATCATGCATAAACTTCACCACCTCTTATTAAATTTTTTTGTTTGGAAATTTGTTTTTTCGAAAAAACTTTTTATGATTTAAAAAATAGATTGATTCAAATCTGTTATTATAATACTACAACATTCAACATTTGTAAAGAACTTTTCATCGCAAAATTCGACAAAATGATTTCAACAGCCACTCGCTCTAAGAATTACAAAAAAATAAATTTTTCGAAATAAAAACTAAAGAATCATTTTAATTCTTCAGTTTTTTACTAGTTTCATATAAGCTATCAGCACATATATCTATGTCTTCATCCCAACATACTGTTCCATATTTTATCTTGACATTTTTAAAAACTTCTACGTTTTGTAATTTTTTAAATACACCTTTTTCTAAGTATGGTTTCATATCTTTTACCTTTTTTTCACCATCTTCAAAAGTAAGTAATAATTCATAATTTTCTAATGGTTCTGCTTTTATAATTTCTTTCATATAAAAACTCCTTTTTATTTAGTTTAGAGGATTTATATCATATAATTTTTCACTGTTTTTAGCTAATTCCCAGTTTGCTAAAAGTTCATCCTTATGTATTAATGTCCATGCAGTAATTAATTTTATTTTCGTTTTTGGCAAATTACCTTCTACCAATTCTCCTTCAAAATTAAATATAGCTTTGTAATCTCCATAAAACGCATGAAAATGTGGTGGATTATGGTCATCATAATACATTCTAATTATAATACCATAAAACATACTGATTGTTGGCATAAAATCTCTCCTTTCTTAGTATAACATTTTTTAAAAATTTTTGGAAGATATTCTAAAGAATTTTAGAATTAAGATTAAAACTTTTAACATTTTATCATCTATTAATTACTTTTTCAAGCAAAAAATTTCGACAAAAAAACTACAAAAGAGCGAGTCTATATATAATATTTAAAATCGAGTTCGACCCACAAAATTCATCATACAACCGACCATAGTTTGTATCAAACCTTTGACTATTCCGTATCCCAAACACCTTGGAGAACGGAAATTTTAAATATTATATATAGACTCGCTCGGAAGAAAAGCCACATATCAAAATCACTGCTTAGTTGGAATCCTAATCACAACCTCAGTTCCTTCTCCAACCTTACTCTTAATATCAATACTACCACCATTCTTATCCAAAATCTCTTTAGCAATAGAAAGACCTAAACCAGTTCCTCCCATCTCTCTAGTACGAGCCTTATCAACTCTATAAAATCTCTCAAAAATTCTAGACAAATCTTCCTCAGGAATACCAATACCATTATCAAAAATCTTGATATAAGCATCATTATAAACAAACCCTACATAAATCTTTATCTCTCCGCCATCTTGAGTATATTTTATACTATTTGTCATTATATTTAAAACAACTCTCTCAATGTCATCCTTATCAGCATAAACTAAAGGTACATCTGCTGTAACAAAACAATTTACAGTATGATTTTTCTTTTTTATCTCTATTGCCAATTTTTCTTGACATTTTTTTACTAGTTCTCCTAAATCAAAAGCTTCTTTTTGAGTTTTCTTTTTATTACTATCATATCTAGAAAGTGTTAATAAATCTGTTACTAGTCTTGCCATTCTTCTTGATTCTGAGGCTATTACATTCAAGAATTTTTGTTGTGTTTCTTCATCATAGCCACCTTCTAGTAAAGTATCTGCATAACCCATAATTGATGTAATTGGTGTTTTTAATTCATGAGATACATCTGCAACTAATTCTTTTTGCATATTATCTAGTTTTACGTGTTCTGTTATATCTTGAATTACTGCAATTACACCATCTGGTCTATCTTCTTCATTTTTAAATGGTGCAAAAAATACTTTAACATATCTATCATCAACTTGGAATCTTTTTTCTGTTGATGTCCAACTTTCCAAGTATATTATTTTTTCCATATTAATATCTATTTCGAATTTTTTAAATATGTCATTAAAAGTATTATCTTCTGGGCTTATACTTAAAAATTTCTTTGCAGCTGGATTTATTAATATAATTTCTCCAGACATATTAAATGCTATTATTCCATCTGTCATATGCAAAAGAATTGTTTCTATTTGATTTTTCTTTGTTGAGACTTCACTTAATTTATCTTTTAATTCTGTTTTTTCATCACTTTTTATAAATTTGTTTTTTGGATAAATTACATATTTTGATAATACTTTAGAAATAATTAATGCAAATATTATTAATACTCCTATTGCCACTAAAATTGATATTTCTGTTTGTTTTTTTATTATATCAGCTTGGTTTATAATATCAACAACATTTCCATTCGACATTTGTATTATTTCTTTTATCATACTTAAATAAAATCCACCTAATATTCCTACAACTACAATCCCTATAATTAATGCAAATATTATTGTTCTTGCTTTTACTTTTTTAAACATGCTTTTTACTCCCTAACAATTTTCTTTATTTCTGTAAAAATTTTATCTTCAGCATTTGAAGTTGAAACTTTTAATGCATTTTTTGACATTGTTTCTATTGTATTTTTGTTTAATATAATTTCTTCTATGTTTGAATTTAAATTTTCATAATTTAATTCATTGTTTAAAATTATTCTTGCAGCACCTATATTTTCTAATACTTTAGCATTATGTAATTGGTGGTCACCACTAACATTTGGCAATGGTATTAATATTGATGCTTTTCCTAAATTTGAAATTTCTGTTATTGTCATTGCCCCACTTCTAGCAACGATTAAGTCTGATACATTCATCATTTCTTCCATATTATAAATATATGGTACAATTTTTGCATTTTCTAAATGATTTATATATACATTATTCTCTTCTAAAATTTCTTTTATTCTATCAAATTGTTTTGGACCTGTTGCCCAAATAATTTGATAATTTTTGTTTAATTTATTTTTTAATATTCCTAAAATTGCATCATTTATTTTTTGTGCCCCTTGACTTCCTCCAAATATTAATACTATTGGTTTTGTTTCATTAAGTCCAGCACTTTTTATTATTGAATTTTTTTCATTTATTCCATACTCTTTTTTTCTTATTTTTACAGGTGTTCCAGTATAAACAATATTTTTTGCATTTTTTATTCTACTTCTTGCATCTTCGAAAGATACTAATATTGTATCTGTTTTGTTTGCTAACATTTTTACTGCTTTACCTGGAAAAGCATTGCTTTCATGTAATAAAGTTGGTATTTTTAAACTATGTGCTGCCGAAATTGTTGCACCACATATATACCCCCCTGTACCTATTACTATATCTGGTTTAAATTCTTTTATTATTTTCTTTGCTTCTCCATAGCCTTTTAGTGTTTTATACATTTTTTTTATGTTTTCTATTGATATTTTCTTGCTTAAACCATATGCATCAATTGTTTTTAATTCATAGCCTGCTCTAGGGACTAAATCATTTTCTAATCCTCTTGTAGTTCCTATAAATATTATTTTTGAATCTTTTTCTTCTTCTTTTATTTTATTTGCAATTGCAAGACCTGGATTAATATGACCTGCTGTTCCTGCTGCTGCAATTATTACTCTCATAATAATAATCTCCTTTTTAATGCTTTAAATTATATTTTTTTATTTTGCTCCTGCTCTTGAAATATTTAATAATACTCCCATCTCACACAGTAATATAAATAGTGCCGTTCCACCGGTAACTAAAGAATGGTAAAGGCATACCTGTTGCTGGCATTGATGATGTAACAACAGCTACATTTATGATAACTTGTATTGCAACTAAAGCTGTAATTCCTGTTGCAAGTAAGCTACCAAACATGTCTGGTGCTTTCATTGCAATTAAAATTCCTCTCCAAATAAATATTGCAAATAATATTAAAACTACTGCACATCCAAAAAATCCTAATTCTTCTGCTAATATTGAGAATATAAAATCATTGTGTGGTTCTGGTATGTATAAATATTTTTGTTTACTATCTCCTAGCCCTACTCCAAATAGTCCTCCTGAACCAATTGCATATAAACTTTGAATAACTTGCCAACCACTATCTGTTGCATCTTTCCAAGGGTCTAAGAATGTTACAAATCTCTCTAGTCTATATGGTGAAAATGCTATAGCTGCAAATAAAAGCGGTGATCCAGCTCCTAATCCTGTAAGTACAAAATGTTTAAATTTGCATCCTGCAACAATCATCATAATACTAACAATTCCAATTATAACCATTGATGCACTAAGATGTGGTTCCAATATTAGTAGTCCAATTATTGGAACTAAATATAGAAAATGTTTTATAAAACCTTTTCCATATAATTTTAATTCATCTCTATCTTTTACCAAAATTGCTGCATAGAATATTATCATTAAAAATTTTACAACTTCTGATGGTTGGAATGAAAGTGTTTTTGTTATAGAAATCCATCTTTTTGCTCCATTTACTTCTGTTCCTATTAATTTTACTGCTACTAATAAAATAACAGAAAGAATCCATGCATGTTTATAAAATTTTTGATAAAATCTATAATCTATTTTTGATATAAATACCATTGCTAATAATCCTAAAATTGCAAAAAGCAATTGTTTTGAAAAATATGAATAACTATTTCCACTTTCAGAAAGAGCTGATGGTGAACTTGCTGAAAGCACCATAACTAAGCCTATTCCCAAAAGAAATAGAATGGTTATTACTAATGTAAAATCTATTGGATTATTTAAGAAACTTGAAAAACTTTTTTCTTTTTTCTTTTTCGCCATTTAAAATCCTCCTAACGAGTTTTTTTACTTTTGTATTATATTATTTTTAATCCTACTGCACAGGCAATTAATGTTATTAAAGAAAATACTACAACTATTTTATTTTCTTTCCATCCTGATAATTCAAAATGATGGTGCAATGGTGCCATTTTGAATACTCTTTTTCCTGTTTTTTTATAATACATTACTTGAATTATATCTGATAATGCTTCTAATACTGGTATTATTGCTATTAATACTAATAATAATGGCATTTTTAAATATAATGCAATTGATGAAATTACTCCACCTAACATAAGTGACCCTGTATCTCCCATAAATACTTTTGCTGGGTGTAAATTAAATATTAAAAATCCTAAAGTTGCACCAATTACTATACTTCCAAATATTGAAACTTCATACATTTGGTTACTAATTCCTATTACTGTTAAACATGTTATAATTAAACAAGAAACACTTGATGCTAATCCATCAACTCCATCTGTTAAATTAATTGCATTTGTAGTAGAAAGTATTACCAATACCGCTAGTGGTATATATAAAAATACTGGTATATTAATATATATTTTAAATATTGGAATATATGTATCTGTTCCTAAGTTAAAACCATAAACCAAAAACAATACATATATAACTGCTATAATTAGTAATCCTAACATTTTATATTTTGGTTTTAATCCATCTGTATTTTTTAAAACTAGTTTTTTAAAATCATCTATAAAACCAATCATTCCAAATGCTATTGTTATTATTAATAATGGAATTAATCTTTTAATCAATTCTTGATTATTTGTTACTGAAAAGAATATACAAGCTCCAACAGTTGCAATAATTATTGCAACTATCATTATTATTCCTCCCATTGTTGGTGTTCCTTGTTTCTTTAAATGAGATGCTGGTCCATCATCTCTTTCTATTTGACCTATTTTTAATTTTTTTAATATTGGTATTGTTATTATTCCACAAATTACTGAGATTGCAAAAGTTATAAGTAATATTTTTATCTCAAAATCCAATTTTATCAAACCTTTCTATTTTTATTCTTCCGTTTTTTTATTTATTATCTAATTTATCAATTATTTCTCTTACAATAATTCTTTCATCAAATGGATGCTTTACACCATTTATTTCTTGATATGGTTCATGACCTTTTCCTGCTAATATTATTATATCTTTTTTATTAGCCATTTTAATTGCTTTTTCGATAGCTTCAACTCTATCTACTACAACTTCATATTTTCCTTTTGTTTTCTTTATACCAGCTTCAATTTGTTCAACTATATCTTCTGGTTTTTCTGTTCTTGGGTTATCTGATGTAATAATTGTATAATCTGCTATTTTACCTGAGATTTCACCCATTATTGGTCTTTTCCCTTTATCTCTATCTCCACCACAACCAAATACACTAATTACTCTTCCTCTTGTATAACTTTTTGTTGCTTGTAATATATTTTGCAAACTTTCTGGAGAATGTGCATAATCTATCATAATTGTTAGTTCTTTTTTATTATCAACTAACTCTGATCTACCTGGCACTCTTACTTCTAATAAAGCCTCTTTTATTATTTCTGGAGAAACTCCAAATTTTTGTGCAACACAGATAGCTGCTAATGAATTATATACACTAAATCTTCCTGGTATTCCAGTTTTTATTCTTTCATTTCTATCTGTTATTCTTACTTTAAAATCAACATATGAATTTGTTATTGTTATATCTTTTGCAAGTACATTTGCAAAATTATCAATACCATATGTTACTATATTACTTTCAGGGAATAATCCTGGTATTTTAGCTCCATGCAAATCATCAACATTAACAATTCCATTTTTACACATTTTAAATAATTTTAATTTTGAATTAAAATAATCTTGCATATCTGGATGTTCTTTTTCGCTGATATGATCCTCTGAAAAATTTGTGAATAATACTAAGTCAAAATCACAAGCATCTACTCTATGTAATTTCAAACTTTGTGAAGAAACCTCCATTACAACAGCCTCAACACCTTCATCAAGCATCATTTTAAAAATTTGTTGTAACTCTAAACTCTCTGGAGTAGTTCTATCACTATCTTTTATCTTTTTATCATTAATATATGTTGCAATAGTTCCTATCAAACCAACTTTTTTACCAGATCTTTGTAAAATCTCTTTAATCATAAAAGTAGTTGTAGTCTTACCCTTTGTTCCAGTAACACCAATCAACTTCATTTTTCTTGATGGATTACCATAAAAATTAGCAGAACAAATAGCCAAAGCCTCTCTTGTATCTTTAACCATAAGAACAGTTACATCATCTGGTATCTTAAGAGCTTTCAAATCGCACCCCTCTTCCAGCATAACTGCAACAGCACCATTTTCAATAGCACTCTCAACAAACTGATGTCCATCAACAGAAAAACCTTTGATAGCAATAAACATATACCCTTTCTTAACTTCTTTAGAATTTTTTTCAATTCCTACAATATCTAAGTCTAGATTACCTCTAGCCTTAATTCCTTCAATTCCTAATAAAACTTTCTTTAATTCCATTTAGAATCATCCTTTCAAACTAATACGTCTTATAGCCAAAATCTTGCCCATAATTTTCCTACATTATATAACTAAATCACACATTTGTATAGACTTTTTAAACATTTTTTTCACTCATTTCGAAAAAACCTTGCTCCCCTTCTTCACCACAATCCCCGCACTAGGAACTTGTTCCTTAATCAAAGCTTCCGTATCTTCTACCTCACTCTCCAAAACCAACTCCAATCCATTCTCCTTAAGCAATTTTTCAGCCTCAGCAACACTTTTTCCAACAACATCAGGAGTTACTACTTGCTCTATCTGTTCAATCTCATCAGCATTACCTTGATTAATTTCCATATAAGGCAAAATCTCTCTAAAAATTTGCCCAGCAAGAGGTGCTGCAACACCACCTCCTTGGTGTATTTTGTCACTACAATTATGCCTATTTTATCTTTTCAAAGATACTGGTTTTATTTTTCTTCATCTATGTATTTTAAAATACAGTTTAACTCATTCATAAACTTAAAATGAATTGTAATCTTTTTATCTTCATGAATCTCTATGTAATCAATTAGCTCTGTTATAATATCTCTATCTAATTCAGTTATATTTTTATATACTTTAAAATTTTCTATCCATAGGCTATTTCCATTTATAATTTTTTCTTCTTTTTCTTTTTGGTTATCTAGATTCGCCATCATTTCTTTTATTTTATCTATATCCTGTTCATATTTTTGTTTATACTCTAAATATTCTTCTTTAGTTATATATTCATTTTTCCAATCTTCATATAAACATCTTTTTAAATTACTTATTTTTTCTATCTCCTTTTCTTTTGCTTTTTTTATATTATCCATATTCTCATTCGCCAATTTTTTAGTGTTTGATTTATTAATTTGTTCTAATATTTTTTCAGTATCAACAAGTAATTCTATATGTAATTTAATAGCCGTAAGCACTGCATTTTCTAATTCTTCCACTTTTATAGTATGTTTTGTGCATAATTTATTTGACTTTTTTCTATATGTGCCACATATGTAATATTCATAAACAGTACCACTTTTATTTTTACAATACTTTTTATGCATTGCTCTACCACAATCTGCACATTTTAATATTCCAGCCCACATACTTAAGTTTCCACTATTTTGTACTCTAGTATCAATTCTTCTCATACCTTGTGCTTTCTCAAATAATTCTTTATCTATAATTGCCTCATGCATATTTTCTACTGTAATCCATTCTTCTTCTGATACTTGCTCTACTTTATGCACTTTATAGCTTTTTACTCTCCTTTTGCCTTGCGTAATATTTCCTATATAAATATCATTTTTTAAAATATTTCTGACAGTTGATGGACACCATGAATAATCTTCTTGCATTATTTGAGAATTATTATAATTTTGATTTAACTTCTTCTTTTTATAGCCTGTTGGATTTAAAACTCCCATGTCATTTAGTCTATGACATATACTTAAATTTCCTAACCCTTCATTTACTTTCCATTCAAAAATTTTTCTTACAATTTCGGCTGACTCTTTGTCTATAATCAACTTATGATTATCTTCTGGATTTTTTATATACCCATATGATGGAAATGCACCTACAAATTCTCCGCTTCTTTTTTCTTCCATTTAGTGCTGACCTTATTTTTATTGATGTATCTCTACAGTATTCATCATTTATCAAGTTTTTAAATGGTACTAATATAGTATTTGTACTTGTAGGATTTTTAAAGCTATCTACACTATCATTGATAGCAATAAACCTAATATTAAATAGTGGGAATATTTGCTCTATGTAATTACCAACTTCTATGTAGTTTCTTCCAAGTCTTGATAAGTCTTTTACAAGAACACAGTTGATAGCTCCTTTTCTCATATCTTCTAATAACCTTTGAAATCCAGGTCTATTAAAGTCTGTTCCTGTGTAACCGTCATCTACATAAGTATCATAAACAATCAAATCATCATGTTCTTCAATAAATTCATTTAATAATGCCTTTTGACTTGTAATACTGTTGCTTTCTTGCTTGTCTTCTCCGTTGTCACTATCTTCTTGTGAAAGCCTTATATATACTGCTACTGACCATATTTTTGTTCCTTTTGTATTTGAATTTTTTGAAGAATATTTTGATTTTCTTCCAGCCATTATTTTACCTCCTTTCTTTTCTAGTGTAACGTGTTCAATTAGAAAAATCAGCCCAATTTGCTTTTTTGTTTTAAAATATTTATCATGCATTCATTAATTTTTTTATCATTTTCAGAATATTTAAATTCAATAGTCATATTTCCAACTTGCAATTGATATAAATCTTTATTATTAACTAGACGTTCAGATTTTTGTTTCATATTTCAATTACCTCTTCTTATTTTTGATATTTAAGTTTATTATGTGAAGAAAAATTTTATTACTTTTTTCTCTCTACTAGGTAAATGCCACTTAAGACTAAAAAACCGGAAATTTTCGAAAAAATTTTTTAATTTTTTATAAATTTGCAAAAAAATAACTATAACATCTAGGAGGTACACATTATGAAACTTTCAAAATTTTTTACAGTTGTTCAGATTGAGGACGATGTTTTTGCTGTCTACAATCGACTTGTTATGGATGTAGTATTTGTAACAAGAGAAGAATTGACTAAAATTCAGAATCTTCATTTTGAAACCAAGCTACTCAAAAGCAAAGGAATCTATGTAGAAAATGATTCTACAGACGAATTAGCTTATGAAAGACTGAAGGAACAGTACTTTAAAGAAAGTACAAACTTGCATATTATGTATTTGATTTTAACAACAAGTTGTAACCTTGCATGTAAATATTGTTATATAGAAAACAATGTTTGCAACAACAAAATTGAGCATAATATGTCAGAGGCAACAGCACACCTTGCAATTGAAAGATATATTGAACATTTAAAAAATGTTGGTTTAAAAGAGGCTGAAATCATTCTTTATGGTGGTGAGCCACTTACAAACTGGAGCTGTGTCAAAGAAATTGCAAAGTATACAAAAAAAATGACTGAGAATACTGGAATCAATGTAGTTGTTTCTATGGTTACTAATGGAACATTACTTGACGAGGAAAAAGCAAACTTTATTGCTGAATATGGCATAAAAGTTGGAATTTCTATTGATGGTCCAAAGGAGATTAATGACGAAAATAGAATCTATCGTGCTTCAGATAAAAGTGTTTATGATAGAGTCTTACATACAGTTGATCTTCTTAATTCAAAGGGAATTGATTTTGGTTTTTCGATTACACTTTCAGATACCTTTATAAAAAATAAGGAAGATGTAATTGAATGGCTGAAAAATATGAAGGTAAATGGAATTGCATATAACCTTTATCATTTTTCTACCGATGACGGCTGTTGGAAAAAAACATATGAAAATCAGAGCGATTTCTTGATTGAATCCTTTGAAAAATTATATGTTGCAAAAGGTCTTGTTGAAGATCGTCAGTTCAGAAAGTTGGAAAGCTTTAAAGATTCAAGATTTAAGTTTTCTGATTGTGCATCCGTTGGATGCAACCAGATAACCGTGAGACCAGATGGAATTTTAAGTATTTGCCATTGCTATTCTAAAACAGATAAATATGTAATTGGCAATATCTATGATATGACATTTGATGAAGCTGTTAAAAGCCAAGAAGCAACTTTTTGGAAGTACCGATCTCCTATTTTTAATGAAGAATGTCTTCAGTGTGAAGGAATTTTCATTTGTGGCGGAGGATGTCCTGCTCAAGGAGAAGCTTTATTTGGAGGCAGAAAAGAAATTGATAAACCATTCTGCATTCATACGAAGAAAAGCTTGGTATGGTTGTTAAAAAAACTTTACGAAAATTCGTAACTTTTTACAAGTATCTACAAGAAATAAGGAAGTCTTTATAGGCTTCCTTATTCCATTTTTAATTTCATAGTATATTTTTCTATCTCAAAACCATTGTTTTTATATAAATTAAAAGCATCTACATTTTCTGAACATACAGTAAGTTCAAGATTATCAATTTTTTGTTTCATACACCATTGTTTAAAATTATTTATTAATAAATTTGCTAATCCTTTTTTTCTATGATTTTTGGAAACATATAACGCATCTAATATAGCTTTTTTATCTATATATACTAATGAATCGATTATATACCCAAAAAGAAAAGCAACAATCTCATTATTTAGCGTAGCAACCAACAAAATGGAATTATTTTGTCTATTTTGATAGTAATTATTTACAACATAATTTTCATTTATATTTTCATCATATTGTTTTTCATCTATTATTAATTTATTTAATAATTTATTAGCATAATCTATTTCATCTTCTTTAATTTCTCTTATTATATAATCTGTATTTTTCATTTAATTTTACCTCCAAATGTATTTTATCATTTATTACTAATGTGGTCAAGAAAAAACTAGAACATACAATTGTACATTCTAGCCTTTTCTTTATATGCGGTTTAATATTAATTCTTTATGAAAAGAAAGAAATGATAAACTCTTTTGTAGCTTCACTTCAAAAGGAAGTTGCTGATTGTATATATTTTTTATACAGTCAATTAGATTAACACCGTTAATTTTAATTTGATAGAATTCATCATAAGCTTTAATTGTACTATGAGTTTTGCTTTCAAATAAATTATTTCTTAAAATAATATCAATAAGCAATTCGCTTAAAATCCATTCTAAATTTGGATATTCAAATTTATCAAAAGAATAATTTGGATTTATTTCTAATAATTTTTGAAAGAAAACAAAGTGACAGCTCTCATGCAATAAGACCTCTAAAAAATTTTCAATATAAGATGGAATATAAAATGAGTTATTTATAATCCATCTAGGGCAAAATGCAACATTTCCTACCTTTACTGTAATGCAAGTATTTTTCCAATAAGTTTCAAATTTTCCTGCAATTACAATAAGTAACTCGATAATATCAAAAGTTACCATATTTTGAAAATTCTTAATTTTCTGTTCAATACTTTGTAAGTTGTTGTCAAAATCTTCTTTCAAATATGTATAACAAAAATTGTAAATATCTGTATAATTAGAGTCTTTGCTAAATTGATTCAGTAATTTAGGATATTTATCAAATAATGTTATATTAATTAACGAGTGCTCACACATAGAAGTGTATAAAAAATCAGAGAGTAATTCTATTTCTTCTTCATACCGCATAGATTGAAATACAATAGTTGGGCGTTGTTTATTACTCATAATGATATGCCTTTACCTTTCTAAATTTTGTAACTTAATTGTACTAAATTTTTATCAAAAAGTCAATTTATGTAAATCTATTTTATAATATTTATTTTATAAAATACGAATAAATCAAATTTTAACTTGATTTGTTATGCCTATATCTTTTACATAGTGCACGAATATGTGTCTAACACACACTCCTAAAACACTAAAAGGAAAAGCCTTTAACTTGTCAGATTTTTGTCTGACATTTTATATAAGTACATTTTGTAATATTTTCTTACTCTCTGTATGTCTTTATGATTTTTGGACATATTGTCCAAATTACTAATTCATCTGCTTTGCTATAAATAAAATTATTATATTTTGCTAGTTCTATAAAGCTATCTGTATTAGGTTCCTTATATCTATTTTTTAATTCACCTATAATAGAATCTTTTAAATAATTAAATTCTTCATCTTTTAATTCTAAAAAATCATTTATTTCTCCATTCATTATCAGTTTTTGATACATTATCGGTTTATATTCTTCTAAATAATTACTATATAAAATTCCATATTTACTTAACATTTTTACCTTCTAAACATTCAATAATTAAATTTATTCCATCCATAAATCCAACCTTATAAAACTTCTCGTTTTCGTAGCCACCAATATTTACTAATTTGTTGCAATGTTTGTCTATTTTTTCTAATATCCTTTCCTTGTCATTTTCTTTAGCTATTTTAAATATTTCATTTTCTATTTTTTGATAAGTATCTTCTCCTTTTGTTATTTCTGATATTTTCTTTTTATCGACATCATTTAGTATATATAAATCTTCTGCTCTATTATTATACCAAGAGTCAACAACAGATTTCTCTTGAAATGATTTTAATTCTTCATTATTTAGCATTTTTTATATCTCCTTACACTTAATTTTTTATATTTACAACCTCATTTCATTCGGTTGCATAAGTTATTTATAACTCACTTTGTTCGAACAACTAACTTAATTCTAACGTACTCACTTTATAAATTCAGCCCATTTTCAAAATTTTTTTACTTTTTTCACGTAGTGCAAGAATAGATGTATTACATCCTCCCCAAAAGCCTTTGAAAGCAAAGCTTTCTAATAGTATTACTTTTACAAAAATGTATTACAAAAAGGCATACATTTTTATAATATATTTTTATTAATATAGCCATACTCTTTGTGAGATTATATCAATTGTGGACAACCTGTCCACTTTTTATAATGAACTACTTGCAAAATATATTTTCTTTTTTAGGCACATATCTTTACTCTCTGTAGGGATATGTGTATTTAGGACAACTTGTCCAACTTTGTATTTAATGATATTCTTCAATCCAAGATTTTAATGTGTGTGTTCTTATTTATTATATTATTATTATTATTATTACTTATTATTATTTGTGTTAAATTTTTTAGCATACTATAGTCAACATTTTTAATACCTAGTCGTTTAAAATATTAATCACTAGTTATTCACCTCGTGCACTACTGGATTTTTCAATACTTTCAAAAGCTTTTCTTCATTAATTTTATAATAAGTCTTTGGCAGAATTTACATCTAAAATTCCTACACCTTTTAAAATTGATGTTGCTTTTCTTTGTTTATATGGGCTTAATTTTGTACTCTTTTCTATGCTCTCTTTAGTGGCAAAAAAGTATCCAAATTTTAATTCATTTCTTTTTCTAAAATAATTCATTCTTCCATATAATTCGCCTAGCATTACAGCTGAATTCACTCCAAATTTGGCTATTATATCTCTATTAGTCATTATAAAATTTGTACTAATAATATTTTCTTTTTCCATAGTTTGTCCTCCTTCATATACTTTAAAAGAGAAAGTAATTTTAAAATCACTTTCCCTTTGATTTGATTGTTCTATTTTCTACCTACATTGTAAAGCTTTTTGAATGTTCTTTATTGTGTAGCGACAAAATAAACCACACACCTCCTTGGTGTCCCCCCTCTCCTGTTGGATTATATAAAGTTATAAGCATTACCAACTGAGGATTATCAATTGGAGCAACACCAATAAAAGATGTAACATATTTACCTGTATTAACCCCATCTTCTGAAGTTCCAGTTTTTCCACCTATTCTATAACCAGCAACTTTAGCATTTTTACCAGTTCCTTCAGCAACTACTGATTCCATCATACTTAATACCTTTTCTGAAGTTTCCTTTGATATTGCATTGCCTTTTTTCTTTACTTCAACATCTCTTTTTTCACCAGTTTTACTATCTACAATTTGCTTAACAACTCTTGGCTGTACTAAATCTCCACCATTTGCAATTGCAGATACTGCTGTTACTAATTGTAATGGTGTTATTTCAAATCTTTGACCAAAACTTATTGTCGCTAATTCTACTGGACCAGCTTTATTTTCCGCCAAAAATATACTTCCTGCTTCTCCTGGCAAGTCTACACCTGTTGTGGTTAATAATCCAAATCTTCTTAGATAACTATAATATTTTGTAACTCCCATTTTTTGTCCCAATCCTATAAATACTGGGTTACATGAATTCATTAATGCCTGTCTTAAGCTCTCAGCTCCATGCGGTCTATAATATCTCCAACATTTTATTCTAACTCCTGCTACCTCAATTCCACCAGTACAAGCAAATTGACCACTTTTATCTATATCCGTTACCAAGCCCTCTTCAATTGCTGCAGAAGATGTTATAGTTTTAAAAGTAGAACCTGGCTCATATGTATCTGTAATTGCTCTGTTTCTCCAAACCGCTTGTAAACTTTTTGTTTTATCTTCTTGACTCATAGTATCCCAAGCAGATTTTAATTCATCTGTATATGCTTCATATGGTTCATTTAAATTGTAATTTGGATATGTCGCCATTGCTAATATATCTCCATTTTGTGGGTTCATTATTACAATATTCCCACCATCTGTGCATTTGTTGTCTATACATGCTTCCTTCAAATATTTTTCTACTATTGATTGAATATTTATATCTATAGTCAAAACTAAATCATTTCCATTTATTGCAGAAATATAACTCTCGCCTTCTTCTCCTATCTCTCCACCTTTTGCATCTGTATGTCTTTTTATCGCTCCTTTTGTGCCAGATAATTCTTTATCATATTTTGCTTCTATTCCATCTAACCCTTGATTATCAGAACCACAAAATCCTATTATTTGAGAAGCAAAATTATTATATGGGTAATATCTTTTTGTATCTTCATCTATATTAATTCCAACGGTTATCTTATTTTCTTCCATCCATTCTCTTAATTGATCAGTTTTTTCTTTATTTACTCTTTTTGCAATTGTTTCTATAGAACTTCTTTTTGAAACCTTTTTTAAGACTTTTTCATAATCTAATTCAAAAATCTCAGCTAGTTTTTTTGCTACTTTTTCCTTATTTTCTGCTGATATATTTCCAGGATTTACTGTTACTGTTTCAACCGTACTACTTTGAGCCAAAACTGTACCAGTAGCATCATATATTGTACCTCTTTTAGGATTGATTGCTCTATCTAAAGTTTGTTGTTCATATGCTAGTTCTGATAATTCTTTTCCTTGTATAAGTTGAATATATCCTAATCTTCCAATTAATATAACAATTATTAAAAACACAATAAATAACATATTTCTCATTTTTTTCTTATTTGTTAAACTAGTCTGAACCATAAAAAACACCTCTAATAATATTTATTAGAGGCTATTAAAAATATACTATTATTTTTTTAAGAATTTATTAAATAATTTTTCTAACCAATTCATTTCTTTTTCAATAACAACTTTTTCTGTAGGTGCTTCTACATAATCTTTTTTAGGTAATGAAACATATACTGTTTGTTTATTAGTTAATTTTTCCATTCCTAATTCTTCTTTTGCTAATTTCTCAATATTACTTAAATTAATACTATTTTGAATATTAACTTTTAACTGCTCATTTTCTTTTTGAATTGCTGCTAATTGTTTCTTTTGATTTTGAATTTGATTAAATTGTTTATCAATTTGTGAGTTTCTACAACTTATGGTTAAAAGCAACAAAAATAACCCAATAACAGTAACTGTCATTTGAAATTGTTTCTTTTTTTGTTGTTTTGATACTTTTATTTGTTGTCTTGGTAAATCTTCAACTATTTTTATTTTTTCATTTTTCTTAGTTTTTTTACCTTTTCTTTCATAATCTGGATCTATTTTTCTTGGGCTTGTACCATATTGGTATCTAGCTTGTGCCATAAGTTTTTCTCACCTCTTTTCTCTTCTTTTCGTATTTTTTTCTAGTATACTCTTTCAAAAATTCTTAGTTTTGCACTTTTGCTTCTTGAATTTTGTTCTAATTCTTCTTCTGTTGCTACTATTGGTTTTCTTGTTATTATTTTTCCTAATGATTTTGCACCACATACACAATATGGTAAATCACTTGGACATGTACATTTTCCTTTTGCATCATTCATTGCATTTTTTACTGCCCTATCTTCTAAAGAATGAAAAGTAATAACACATAATCTACCATTATCATTTAAACAATCTATACAATTTTTTATTGTATTATATAATGGTTTTATTTCATCATTTACTTCTATTCTTATTGCTTGAAATGTTCTTTTTGCTGGATGACCATCATTTTGTTTTGACCTTGGTATTGATTTTTCTATAATTTCTACTAATTGTTTAGTAGTTACTATCTCTTTTTGTTTTCTTTCTTCGCAAATATTTTTTGCAATTTGTCTTGAAAATCTTTCTTCCCCATACTCATAAATAATATTTGCAAGTTTTTCTTCTGAATAAGTATTTACAACCTTTTGTGCTGTTAGTTCTTGTGTCTTGTCCATTCTCATGTCTAGTTCATTTTCACCTAAATAACTAAAGCCTCTATTTCTTTCATCTAATTGATAAGAAGAAACACCTAAATCTAGTAAGATTCCATCCACTTTTTCAATTTCTAAATCTTCTAGTATTTGTTTTATATTATCATGATTGTCTTTTACAAATTTTACATTTTGGAATTCTTTTAAGTTTTCTTTTGCTGCTTTTAATGCATCATCATCTCTATCTATTCCAATAAGTAATCCATCTTTTGATAGTCTTTTTGCTATTTCTTTACTATGTCCAGCTCCACCTAAAGTACCATCAACATATATTCCATCTGGTTTTATATTTAGACCTTTGATACATTCACTAAGCATTACTGGTTTATGTTTAAATTCCAATTTTCCACCTCTTAAAATTACAAATTAATCAAATACAGCTGGCATTTTGTACCAGCTGTTTTAGTTTTATGTATTTATCTTTTGGTATTTTATAATCCTTTTGTAAAATCTTCTTTTGTAATTTTATCTTTTGTTAGTCTTCTTTTGTATTTTTTATTTTTAACTTTTGTACAATTTTCTTTTGTTATATTATCTTTAGTTTAGTTATCTTTTGTAAAATTTTCTTTAGTAACTTTATCTTTTGTGAATTATATTTTTATCTTCAGTAATAATCTTTTGTATTTTTATCTTTTGCGATTTATATAAACTTTTGCAAGTTATATACCAAGCATTGTCATATTTTCAGCAATTTCATCAACTGAAATATTTTCATCGCATTTTTCCCAGTTTTGTTTATTCCAAATTTCTAGTCTAGTTCCAACTCCGATTATTACTGCTTCTTTTTCTAATTGTGCTGCTACTCTTAGATTATTAGGAATTAAAAATCTTCCTTGTTTATCTATTTCGCATTCTGTTGCTCCTGATAGGAAAAATCTTACGAAATTTCTTGCATTTCTGTCAGATAGTGGAAGTGATTTTAGTTTTGTTTCAAAGTTTAACCATTCTTCTTGTGAAAAAGCAAATAAACATCCGTCTAAACCTTTTGTTATGACGAACTTGTCTCCGATGTCTTGTCTTAATTTGGCTGGCATTATTAATCTGCCTTTAGCATCTAGAGAATGCTCATATTCACCCATTAGCAATGGTCTTCACCTCTTTTCACTTTCCTACCACTTTGTACCACTTTTCTCCACTTCAACTAAATTGTAATATAACTTTTTTAATTTTGCAATAGTTTTTCTAAAATTTTTTAACATTTTTCTAAAATTTTTTTATTGGCAATTGACTCTTTGAGTTTTATTTATGGCACCATGTAATACTATCAGTTTTACTTTTTGAATTTTGTCGCACTAATAATTCATTCTTTTTTTAATTGTTCATTGCTATACTTTCCTTAGAAAATAAAAGTATTGGAGGTCTATATGAACGATAATGAAAAAAGATTAAGAAAAAGTATTGGTAAGAAAATTAAATTAGCTAGGTCTAAAACAAATTATACTCAAGAAACTCTTGCAGAAAAATTGTCACTTTCTCCTAGATATATTAGTCAATTAGAACGTGGTATAGCCTTTGGAAGTGCAAATACAATCGTTAGTCTTTGTAAAGCTTTAAATATTTCAACTGATTTTTTGTTTAGTGATTTTATTGATTCTGATTCTTGCGAATATATGGATTTGATTGATAGCAAGTTTTTGGAAAATTATTCTCAATTAAATGATTATAATAGAAAGGTCATTAATCGTTTAACTAATGATTTGATAAAGTTACAGTTAGAGGAGAATTTTAAGAAACAAGCTAAATTAAAATAATTACTAAAAAATGTGAAACAAAATAAACCCAAAATACTTATTTTGTTTCACATTTTTTATACTTTTTCCAATAGTATAAACTAAAAATTAGTAATTCATAATTTTGTAACACAAATGTAATCTTTTTTCTATTGTTAATAAATTTCTCATATGTTATTATAATATAGATTAAAAAGTAAATAATAAATATAATAAGGAGGTTAATTATGAAATTTAAACAATGGGAAAAATTTGAAAGTGGAGATTGGCAACACGAAATCAATGTAAGAGACTTCATTCAAAGAAACTACACACCATATGAAGGAAATTCAGACTTTTTAAAACCTGCAACAGAAAAAACAAAAAAACTATGGGATGAAGTTTTAGAATTATACAAAAAAGAACACGAAGCAAAAGGTGGCGTTTTAGATATAGATACTAAAACTGTTTCTACTGTATCAGCACATGAAGCTGGTTATATTGATAAAGATTTAGAAGAAATTGTAGGTCTTCAAACAGATGCACCTTTAAAAAGAGCAATTATGCCTTTTGGTGGAATACGTATAGTAGAAAAATCTTGTGAAGCTTACGATAGAGAAGTTGACCCTGAAGTAGATAAAATATTCCATACAATTAGAAAAACACATAATGATGGAGTATTTAGTGTTTATACTCCAGATATAAGATCTGCTAGAAGTAGCCATTTAATAACTGGTTTACCTGATGGATATGGTCGTGGAAGAATTATAGGAGATTACAGAAGAGTAGCTTTATACGGTGTTGATGTTTTAATTGGAGAAAAGAAAGAAGAACTAGAAATATTAGACACTGATGAATTTACACAAGAAATAATCCGTGAAAGAGAAGAAATAAAAGAACAAATTGATGCTTTAGAACAATTAAAAGTAATGGCTCAAAAATATGGTTTTGATATCTCTAATCCTGCTTCAAATGCTAAAGAAGCTGTTCAATGGTTATACTTTGGCTATTTAGGAGCTATAAAAGACCAAAATGGTGCTGCAATGAGTTTAGGTAGAACTTCTACTTTCTTAGATATTTATATAGAAAAAGATTTAGAAGATGGAACATTAACTGAAGAAGAAGCTCAAGAAATAATGGACCACTTTATTATGAAATTAAGATTAGTTAGATTTTTAAGAACTCCTGAATATAATGAACTATTTAGTGGTGACCCAGTTTGGGTAACTGAAAGTATCGGTGGAATGGGAATTGATGGTAGAACTTTAGTAACTAAGAACTCATTTAGACTTCTACATTCTTTAGAAAACTTAGGTCCTGCACCAGAACCAAACTTAACAGTTTTATGGTCAAATAATTTACCAGAAGGATTTAAAAGATATACAACAGATTTATCTATCAAAACATCTTCTATTCAATATGAAAATGATGATTTAATGAGAATAACATTAGGAGATGATTACGGTATTGCTTGTTGTGTTTCTCCAATGAAAATAGGAAAACAAATGCAATTCTTTGGTGCTAGAGCAAATTTAGCTAAGACTTTATTATATGCAATAAATGGTGGTAGAGATGAAATTTCTGGTAAACAAATTACACCAAAATATGCTCCAATAACTTCTGAATACTTAGACTTTGATGAAGTTATTGAAAAATTTGACCAAATGATGGATTATGTTGCAAAAATATATATAAAAGCATTAAATGCAATTCATTATATGCATGATAAATATTCATATGAAGCTATTGAAATGGCTTTACATGATAGAGAAATTTTAAGAACAATGGCTTGCGGAATTGCTGGTCTATCTGTTGTTGCAGATTCTTTATCAGCAATAAAATATGCTAAAGTAAAAGTTATTAGAGATAAAACTGGTTTAGCTGTTGATTATGAAATAGAAGGTGACTTCCCTAAATTTGGTAATGATGATGATAGAGTAGATGAAATTGCTGTATGCGTTGTTAAAAGATTTTTAACAAAATTACAAAAACATCAAACTTATAGAAATTCAAAACAAACATTATCAATATTAACAATAACCTCTAATGTTGTTTATGGTAAAAACACAGGTAATACACCAGATGGAAGAAGAGCAGGTGCACCATTTGGACCTGGAGCTAACCCATTACATGGTAGAGATACAAATGGAGCTTTAGCAGTAATGAATTCTATTGCAAAACTTCCATTTGAACAAGCAGAAGATGGAATATCTTACACATTCTCAATAACACCTGGAACTCTTGGTAAAACAGAAGATGAAAGAGTTACAAATATGGTAAATATGTTAGATGGTTACTTTAAACAAACAGGACATCACATCAATGTAAATGTTTTTGATAGAAGTTTATTATTAGACGCAATGGATCATCCTGAAAAATACCCACAACTTACAATTCGTGTTTCTGGTTATGCTGTAAACTTTACAAAATTAACTAGAGAACAACAATTAGATGTTATAAACAGAACAATTCACGAAAAAATCTAAGGAGTAAGTTATGGAAAAATTAGATTTAAGATATTATGCTAAAATTCATTCAATAGAATCATTTGGTACAGTTGATGGCCCTGGAATAAGATTTGTTATCTTTCTCCAGGGGTGTCACCTAAAATGTAAATATTGCCACAACCGAGATACTTGGGACATAAATTGTGGAAATTATGAATCTTTAGATGATATTTTTAATAAAATATTACGCTATAAAAATTACATCTACCCTAATGGCGGTGTTACAGTAACTGGTGGAGAACCTCTACTACAAGTTAAATTTTTAATAGAATTATTTAAGAAATTAAAAGCAGAAAATATTCATACTTGTATTGATACATCTGGTATGGTTGCAATTACTGAAGATATAAAGACTTTATTATCATTAACAGATTTGGTACTTTTGGATATTAAACATATTGATCCGATTAAATCTAAAAATTTAGTAGGATTTTCTAATGAAAAAGAATTAGCTTTTGCTAAATATTTAAGTGATAATGGAATTCATATGTGGATTAGACAAGTGCTTATTCCTGGTTATACTGATGATGAAAGTGATTTATTAAAATTGAAAGATTTTATCTCTGGTTTAGAAAATGTTGATAAAATAGAAATCCTACCATATCATGATATGGGTAAATACAAGTGGAAAGAGCTTGGACTTAAATATGAATTAGATAATGTAAGAGTCGCAAATGATGATGATGTAAAAAGAGCAAAAAAAATTCTAGGAATTTCCTAGAATTTTTTTATTACATATTAACCAATTAATTTTAATTCAACATTTTCCATTTTATATTTTCCATCAACTAATTTGAATTCAACTAAAGTATTAGATAATGTTTGTTCATTTTGTCTTAAATCTGTTGTAAATAACATTTTAATTTGTGGAATTTCTACTTTATTTGTTATTATTTCTTTAAAACATTCTGCCATATGTTTTTCATCTTCACATACAAATATTAATTGTGGAATTCCAGCAAATCCTGAATCTCCTGGTACAAAGTTTTCATAGAAATCTTTGTATAAATTCATTTTTTCAACTAATTTTTTTTGCCAATCGTTTTCTCTTCTAAATACTTCAAATAAGAATTGTATTGATTTTCCATTTTTTGTTAATTTAACAGCTCCACCTGTTGCTTTAAATACTTTTCCAACTGTTTTTGCAGTTAAAGCTGGTTTTACTATATAACTATCAAATGCTTTTACTTTTCTTAAATATGCTATTAACACTTGGTTTCCAGCTAATCTCTTTTTAATCATTGGAACTGGTTTTGTATTATCTGATGGTTGCCATTTACAATCTATTTCTTTAGAAGTTAATAGATATTTACCCATTTTTTCTAAGCAATAAATTCTATATATTCCTTTTCCTTCATCAGATGTAAAGTAGTATCTAGTTAATATTTTTGATTTTACTAGAGCATCTAATTTATTATTTAATTTATCTTGTGACTTAGGATCTATTCCTTTTATTTGTAGCATTTGAAATAGTTGTCTTGATGTAATAAATTCAAATTCATTTACTAAATCTAAAATTTCAAAATGAATATCTGTAATATGTCCTATATTTATTTTATGTACAATTTGATTCATTGATACATATCCATCTTTTCCATCAAATGTTTTTATTTCTCCCTCTCTTATTGCAAATGGTGACACTTGTGCTTTTATTTGATTATCTTCTACCATTTATTATTCCCCCTTAAATTTATAATAAGCTAATTTTACCTTTTTTTTATCATAATCAATTTTCTTTATCATAACATCTATATTTTGCCCATATTCTAAACCATCTTTATATTCTGCCATTCCAACTAAGTTTGGTAACAATTCAATAAATATGCCGTTTTTATTTTTTTCTGTTTCTCTTACAATTCCATTAACATGCATACCTTTTTTAAATTTATCTGCATTTTCTTCCCATGTTCCTAGTGTATCTTTATATGATAAATTGATTTTTCCGCTTTGTTTATCTATATCTTTTACTTTTGTATTTATCTCTTGTCCTATCTTTACTCTTTCATATGGTGTCTTTATCCTAGCAACAGATAAGTCTTCTATGTGTACTAAGCCAACTACTCCATCACCAATATCAATAAAAGCTCCATATGGCTTTATATTTTTTACAATCCCTTTTACATTTGCTCCAACTTGTATGTTTTCTATAAAATTTGATTGTTTCATTAGTATTTTGTTCTCCCTTTTTCTTTCGTTTTTATTATTATATCTGTTTTGTAGGTATTTTTCAATAGTTTATATAAAATATTTTAAGTAAAAATATCATTTGTTGTATTTTACTTAAAAACTCTTTTAACAAATATAATTTCATCTACAACTATACTAAAAAAAATTATTCCAAATAGTTTTCATAAGTTGTATCTTCTGTACTTGACATTAATTTACATTTTTATAACAATGAAATAATTTTACTGCAAATTTATTTTAAAATTATTGAAATGAATACATCTATTTGATATAATTTTATATATAATATTTATTATCTTATACACAAGATAAAAGAAAGGAATAAAATGAAAAAATTTAATTTGAAATCAACAAAATTTATTAATTTTATTTTTTTACTAATATTAGTTTTACTTTTTATCTTTATTTATTATTTTTCACCAACCATTACTAATATTATTGAAAATTCAAAAAATAATAATGTGAAATCAGAAAACGAATCTAATTTATTATCATACAAAATATACGACAATACAAATAGTGATAATTTAAAGATCTTATTAAAAATAAATTCTAATAACGGAATAGAATATATAAAAGAAAAAGATGGTACTACAATATATGGAAATTCCAAAAATAAAATTGCTTTAGACTATACTTGCAGTATCAATAACGAAGAAACTATAGTAGTTAAAGAAATTGGAAATAAAGAAAAAACAGAAAAATTTACTATATCAGAAATTGGTTCAGCTGATTTTCCATTTATAATAAATACTGCCGATGAACTTATAAATATACAAAATACTGATTATAACTTATTAAATATTGATTCAAAAACTGTTTTTTACAGACTTGGCAAAGATATAGACTTATCAACTATAGAAAATTGGACTCCTATAGGAACAGAAAAAAATCCTTTTGTTGGAACCTTAGATGGAGACGGACATACAATTAGTAATTTAAATTTCAACAATACTTCCGAATCTAATTTTGGATTATTTGGTTACTCTAGTGCAACATTAAAAAATATAAAATTAGAAAATTTTAATATAACTGGTAAAGATACAATTGGAGCTCTAGTTGGAAACTTAAAAGGAACCATCGACAATATTGAAGCTAATAACATTATTATAAATGGTGCTGAAAATAACATTGGTGGACTAGTTGGTACTTGTACTTCTTTATCTTCAATCTCTAATTGTACTGTTAACGCTACAGTACATGGAACAAACAATGTTGGCGGAATTTGTGGTTATGTTAATTACTATAATTGTTATACAGATTTACATATTTCAAACAATTACGCTAATGTTGAATTGTCTGGTACAACAAATGTTGGGGGTATATTAGGGTATCTATATGTATATGATAGTATTTACATCCGAGACGACTATATAGTACAAAATTTATATATAGAAAATAATTATACCACTGGAAATAGTATTTGCTCTGGAAATAACATTGGAGGAATTGTTGGAAAAATTGATGAATTTGGAATAGACCCAGCTTATTGTAACGCATATGGTTCTCATCATTATTTTTATATTCATATAAATAATTCTTATTCCGAAATAAAATTAACATCTCAAGGAAATAATATAGGTGGAATATTAGGCTATGGGTATGTATATGCAAATGGTAGAACAGATTATCAATATAAAAGATATGATCTTATAATTGAAAACTCCTTTACAACAAGTGATATAACAGGAAACGATTATGTTGGAACAATTGCCGGATATTTATATAAATACTCTAGAGAATCAGGTTCAGATACTTTTATTACTTTAAAAAATTTATATGGTACTGGAAAAATAACATCAACAGATACAAATATTGGACTTTTAGGAAAAGCAATACAAGATGGATATACCGCTATAACTATATCTGCAACAAATTGTTATTATGTACCTGAAACAACAGGATTATCTACTACAAGTACATATGGTACAGCTAAAAATTATCAAAACATGTTCACACAAAGTGAATTTTCATCTTGGGACTTTAACACTATATGGGTAATTGAAGAAGGCTCTACTATGCCATATTTAAGAAATATACCAAAACCTAACAAAATTAATAAAAGTCAATAAAGCACAAAAATAAGGAATTTCAATAATTGAATTTCCTTATTTTTTTAACTTTTCCACTTCTTTTTCACTTAAATATCTCCACGTTCCAAGTTGCAAATCTTTAACACCTATATCTCCTATCTTGCTTCTATGTAAAGCAACAACATTTCTCCCAACTGCTTCACACATTTTTCTAACTTGTCTATTTTTCCCTTCGTGTATAGTTATTTCAAGTCTTGAAATATTTTTTTCTTCATCTGTTTTTAATATTTTTACTCTTGCTGGTCTAGTTTTATAATCATCTATAACTACACCGTTTCTTAATTTTTCTACTTCTTCGTTATTCACTATTCCCCTAACAGTTACAGTATATGTCTTTGTTATTTCGTGTTTTGGATGTGTGACTTTATATACAAAATCACCATCATTTGTTAGTATCAAAGCACCTGAAGTATACATGTCCAATCTTCCTACGGGTACAACTCTTTCCCTAACTTTTACTAAATTTAAAACTGTATCTCTATTGAATTGGTCTTTTGCTGTTGTAACATAACCTATTGGCTTGTTTAGCAATATATACACCATTTTTTCTTTATTTTGTACTAGTTTTCCACAATATGTAACTTTATCCACATCTGGATTGATTTTTGTTCCAAGTTCTGTAACTACTGTTCTATTAACACTTACTTTTCCTTCTAGAATCAACTCTTCACATTTTCTTCTTGATGCAACTCCACTACTTGCTAAAAATTTTTGTAGTCTTATTTTATTATCTTCCATTACTGCTCCTTTTACAATCAAAAACTTCTTAACTAGGGAATTTTTTAATAGGGAAAAAAAGGGCGTCCCTATTTTCCTCTTTTTTCTAATTCTTTAATTATATTTTCAAAATATTCTGGCATTGGGGCTTCTATAAACATTTCTTTCCCTGTTATTGGATGTTTAAATTTCAATGATTTAGCATGTAAACATTGTCCTTCTATTCCCCATTCATTCTTTCCATTTGAATATACTGCATCACCAACTATTGGGTAACCTATTTGTGATAAATGTACTCTTATTTGATGTGTTCTTCCAGTTTCTATCTTTACTTCTAGAAGTGTATAATTTACAAATCTTTCAATTACTTTAAAATGTGTGACTGCATTTTTGCCATTCTTACTTACTGCCATTTTCTTTCTGTCTTTAGTGCTTCTTCCTATTGGCATATTTATTGTTGCCTCATTTTCTTTTACAAAACCTTTAACTAATGCTATATATGTCTTTTCTACTTCATGATTTTTTATTTGTTCACTCATGTTTATATGTGCTTTGTCATTTTTAGCAACTATTATTGCTCCTGATGTGTCTTTATCAAGTCTATGCACTATTCCTGGTCTTATTTCACCGCCAATTCCAGATAATGAATCTTTACAAATTGCCATTACCGCATTTACTAAAGTTCCATCTGGATTTCCATTTGCAGGATGAACTACCATTCCTTTAGGTTTGTTTACTACAATTATATCATTATCTTCATACAAGATTTCTAATGGTATTTCTTGTGCTTTTAATTCTATTTCTTGTGGCTCTTCTTTTTCAATTTCAATTATATCTCCATTTTGAACTTTATAAGATGCTTTTGTTTTTTTACCATTTACTAAAATTCTTTCTTCATCAATTAATCTTTGAACTGTAACTCTTGAAGCATCTATTTTTGATGTTAAAAATGCATCAATTCTTTTTCCTGTTTCTTCTACTTTTATTTTTTGCAAATTATTCATTCCTTTTTATTTTTATTTTGTTTTTCAATTTTTCTTTCTTTTATTTCATTAGTTGTAAATACTGCAAATATTCCTGCCATTGACACCCAACCTATTAATATAAAAATATCTGCTAAATTGAATACTGGTAATTTACCAATTTTTATAAATTCTACTACAAATCCTCTAAAAATTCTATCTATTGTATTACTTACACCACCAGATATTATAAGTATTAAAAAAACTTTTATTTTCTTATCAACAAATTGATTTTGGCTTGTTGCAAATTTGAAAGCAATTAATACAACTATTAAATTAGTAACTATATATGTAAATGTTGAATTAGAATCAACACCATATGTACCACTAGTATTTTGATAAATTGGATTACCAACTTTTAAAATAACAAATTTTAAAAGTTGGTCTATTAAAACTAATATTATGATTGGAATAATTAGCTTATATTCTTTTTTTATTTTATTCATTTACGTTTAACCTTTCGTATATTACAAAGTGATCATCTGAATATAATTCTTTATATCTTGTATCATTTGTTTTGGTAATTATCATATTCATTTTTGAGCTCTTATTGCAAATTATATGTGTTATATCATATTTTTTAAAAGTATCTTCATAAAATACACCTATACTTGATGTATTTATAAAATCTGAAAAGATATCTTCATCTTTATTACCACTAAATTCTGGTGCATATAAGTCAGCTCTAGAGTCTATAAATACTGGTATTCCTCTAAATAACATATAACTTCCATAATTATATTCATTATAAAATCTTGCATTTTCTAAATCAATATTTTCTAATATATAATCACATGCTGCGACCGGATATGAACTAGAATCAACATATTGGTCATCTAATTTTGGTTTTATATAATAATAACTCCATAAAAGCATTAATACAGTTAAACTTATTGCAACTCCTATATTCTTTACAACCGATTCTGCTTGCTTCATACCATCTTTTGTATATCTATTTATAATATCAACAATTAATCTAGTTAAAACAATAGATCCAATAAGCACAAACATTGAAAATTGTCTTCTAGTACTTAACATTAAATAACACAAACCACCAACCATAAATAAGTCTGATAATCTTATTTTAGCTTTTGTAAATATTAATATTGCTAACACTAATACTAAAGCACACATTGCATTTGTATTATTAATTAAAGTCATTGGCAAATGTTCACTTATATTTTGTGTAGTATTTCCTTGCATTGTTTTATATAGATATGTAAATGGTGTATCTTTTAAAGGTGTTATAAATCCCATTAATACACAAATAACCATAACTAGAATTAACCATTTAACATTTTCATTTCTTTTGATTTTAATTTTATATGGATTTTTATTATCTTCTTCTCTTTTTATTTTTATCTTAGAAATTTTACTTTCTAACTCTTGTAGCTTTTTATTCAATTCTTGTACTTTTTCTTCATTATCATCTTTTTTAGATAATCTCTTTATTTTAAACTTTAAAGTTCTAACCTTTGATTTTTTATAAATAATTCTATCAGCTATAACAGCAATAAAATACTCTGCTATATATGGTAAGAATAAAACAAATATAAATGGCCACACAGCAACATGTAAATTTGCTATCAATAATGAAATTAACACTAATCCAATAGCATAACCAAACTTTTTATTCTCCAAAAATTTCTCTATAAAATATATTTCCCAAACAAACAATATAAATGTTACTAATTGGGCTCTTGCAGCAATATAACTTTGCATCGCATATAAAACCGCTACAGTCACAACAAAAGATATTGATTTATTTTTTGTTAATTTTGAATTTACCAAAAATAGAGAAACTCCTAAAATGACAGATAAAGCACAAGTCAACAAATATATTCCTTTAAAATTCATCACAGAATATACCAAATAAGTAATAAAATCATACAACCAATGAGGATATGTATAACTCAAATTCTCATGCCATGAAAAATGGTCCATCATATCAATACCAGAACTCTTAATAAGCTCCCCAATCTTTATAGTATAAAACGTATCATTTTGAAAAGTCACAGGTGTAATAGCAATACAAAAAATAGCAATCAAAACAACAGCCAACACTGTAAAATTAACATTAATATTAACCTCAATATCCTTAATTGACTTTTTACCCTTCTTACACTCTTCCTTCTTTTCCAATTTTTTAGTATCTTTCCTAAACTTTTTCTTTTTCTCCATAAATAGCCTCTTTCCTCTCTTAATACTCTACAAAATTATATCAAACTAACACAAAAAAAGCTACCCTAATTTTAAACTTTTTTGTTTTGAACTGTAATAAAATAAGATTATGTGGTAGAAGTGTAGTGATATATGTTAAAATAATTACTTTTGAGTGCGACTGAAATAATTCTAGAAAATCTTAATTAATTTTTAGGGGAATGTTCACGTCGAGCGATCAGCGAGGACTAAGTGAAAGGGTCCCAAAAAATTAATTTAGAATTTCTAAAATTATGTAAGAAGCCGAAAAAGTAATTATTTTAACATATATCACTACACTTCTACCACATAATCTTATCTTATTACAATCAAAAAAATGAAGCAACTGCACAAAGCTAATCACTCCATCTTTATTTATATATATCTATACAGCCTCTTGATTACTCTCAACCTTATTCTCTGTATCATCCTCATCTACAATCTCTAAACTACCAATTGAAACCTCATAAGCAACTCTATTCTCAACAGTACCATCTTCATGTTTTTTCTCATACATTCTAGATTGAACTCTACCAACTAATTTTACTTTAGTTCCAACTTCTAAGTTTTGGCAAAATCTTGCATTTCTTCCCCAAGCTATTGTAGGAATATAATCTGATTTATTGTAAGCTCTATTAACAGCTAATAAAACATCTGCAATTTCTCTACCAAATGGTGTTTGTCTATATATAGGTTTTTTGCAAATATAACCTACTAAAACAACTTCATTTGTTACAGTATCTTTTTTGGCCATTTCATTTTCTTCTTCTTCATTATTTTCTTCTACTTCGACAACATCCTTAGCGAAAACAGTTAATATTAATCTATTTTTTTCATTATCATAACTATTGTATGATCTAAATTGACCTTTTACCAAAAGTTGTTTTCCTTGCATTAACATTTCATCTGTTATTATTCTTTCTGAAACTGTTATTGGTATAATGTCTGCATTTCCACTTAGTCTTGCTATTTCTAAGTTAAACACATAAAATTTTTCTCCATATATTTCATGACTGAATTTTTTTTCTCCTGTAACTTTTCCAACTAATGTTAAATAGTTGTTTTCTAAATAATTTGTATCCAAATTCTTTTCCTCCCTTATTTTTTATATACAAATTTAATTTGCTTTTTTCTTTTTGCATTTCACATTAACTACATTTTTAATTATACACCTTTTTTTTGGTTTTGTCTACATAAAAAGTTATTTTTTATTAAAAAATGTAGATCTTTCCAGTATTTCGTGCATTATTTTTATATAAATTATGTACTTTTTTCCAATTTCTATACTTTATTTTGAAATTTGTGTTCCTGCAGAATTTATTTTATAATTGTCTTTATATATTAATTCACCAACCGGAACTATCTCATAACCCTCCTTTTTTATGTTTTTTATTAACATATCTAATGAGTCTGCTGTGTGTTTTGTTCCATTATGCATTAGAATTATATCTCCTGATTTTAATTTTCCATTTAATCTATTCCACATTTCATCTCCTGTTAATCCTTTATAGTCTAAAGTATCTAAACTCCATTGTATTGTAAAATAACCTTTATCTTGTGCTGATTGAATAACTGTATTATTATATTCTCCATATGGCGCTCTATATAAATTTGTTCTTTTTCCTATTATTTTTTCTAGTTTATCATTGCTAAGTTCTATTTCTTCTATATTTTTTTCATATGATAATTTATTAACGTGTGGATGTGTATTGCTATGACTTCCGTATTTCTTGCCCTGCTTCATTTATTTTTTTAACCGCTTCTGGGTATTTATCAATCCAATCTCCTACCATAAAAAATGTTATTTTAACATTGTTTTGATTTAAAATTTCTAATATTTTATCTACATCATCTGCATTCCAAGCACAATTCATTGTTAAACTAATTTTTTTATCTTGTGTTTGTACATTATAAATTGGTAATAATTTTTCATCATTTGATGAAGTTGCTATTGCATTAAAATTATCCGATTTCATTGTATTTGCCACAAAGAACAGTAAAAAAACTGTTAATATTGATACAATATATGTACAAATTTTTTCTTTACTGAAAACTAAAAACATAAAACCACCTAATTTTTAAAATATTCTATTATTCCATTATAGATTCCCCAAGCTAATTTATCTTGGTATTCATCATCTAACAATTGTTGCTCTTCTTCAGGATTAGACAAGAAACCACATTCAACTATAGATATTGGTATTTCTACGTGTTTCATAATATAAACAGTATCTAGTTTCATTGCTACTCTTTTATTATCTTTTTGAATTGCATCATTTAAACTTGATTGCAATATTTTTGCAAGTTTCATACTTTCGTCGCTTTTACTACTATAAAAACATTGCCATCCCCAATATTGTTGTTGTGGTATTTTGTTTAAATGTATGCTTACAAACATATCTGCACTAGCACTATTTCCTATTTTCACTCTATTTCTTATATCTGATATTTTCTTTTCTTTTAATGTTGTTTTGTCTAAATCATATATTGCTTTTTCATCTGAACGTGTTAATATTACTGTGCAACCACTTTGTTCTAATAAATTTTGTACTTTTAATGCAATTTTTAGATTTGTTTCTGCTTCTGTTGTTCCTTTACTACTTTGTGCACCTTCATCTGGCGTACCATGCCCTGCATCCAAAACAACTACTTTACCAGAAACTGGTGTAGCTGTTGCTTCCTCTATTGTTTCTTCTACTCTTTCTTGAGTCCCTGTTTTTATTCCTTGATACGAATATACAGATATTCCTATTAGAAAACAAATTAAAATCAAACTTATTCTTTTTCTACTAATTATAAACATTCTTTTATCTCCCAAAATTAAAAACTCTTAATATAAAAATATTAAGAGTTTTTAATTTTATTCTTATTATAATTATTTTTTTATTTTTTTCTTCTATCAATAAAATAACTACTTCCCATGACAGACTTAGCATTATGTTTAACTTGAGCTCCAACTTCTCCTATTTCTAGCATATTAGCAAATCTACCTACATCTGCTTCGACAACACCAATTGAAATAGATGTTAATGGAAATTGTTCTATAATTCCTTTTCTATTTGCAACTTCTATATAACCTTTTTCAACATCTTCTTCTGTGAAAAATTTTGTTACATGAGCATCAAAACTTGCTATTATATTCTTGCAAATTTCATCACAATTTAATATTGGAACAATTGCTATAAAATCATCTCCGCCTATATGTCCTACAAATGCTCCTTCATGTATACAATTATGAACACATCTTACTATTGTGTCTGCTGTATATTTTATAATTTCATCACCTTTTAAGAAACCATATACATCATTATATGCTTTGAAATTATCTAAATCCAAATATAATACAGAAAATTTTTCTCTGTTTGAAATTCTTTTCTTCAATTCTGCATGAATTTGTACATTTCCAGGAAGTCCTGTTAGTGGGCTAATTCTTCTGTTTATTGATAATAAACGTCCTAGATTTTTGATTGTATAATATAAGTATTGTGCATTTACTGGTTTTTTTATGTAATATTCTACTGATTCTTTTAGGATTTCTATTCTATGTTCTTTATCTGAATTAGATGATACTACTATTACTGGTGTTATGCTATTGTCATCATCATTTCTTATCTTTTTGCATAATTCAACAGTATCTACATCTATTGCATCTTCATTAATTATTATTATTGTTGGTATATTTTTTAGTGCAACGTCTATTTGTTCAGATTTTACACTAATAAATTTGTATTCTGTATCGTTTTTAAATAGTTCTCTAAAGACCAATACTGATGTTTCATCATCATCTATAATATAAATTTCTTGTATCATTTGTTCTCCTCTCTGTTATTTTTATCTTTTTTTATTATTTCTATTTTCTTGCTTAAAACTTCTCTTATTTCAGTTGTATCTATTGCTGGGAAAGCTTTTTTCATTCTATATACATGTCTGTATAAGTGTTTTAATATTCTGTTTTTCTTTTTACGTAATTCTTCTATTGCATTTTGACTCTCTTGAACTAAGTCTTTAGTTGATTTCTTTGGCTTGTATTTTTTTAGTTCTTCAAGTTTTTGTTTTATTTGATTATTTATTTCTTCTATTTTTTGTAGTCCATCTTTTATATTTTTTGTTTTTACAATACTTTCTATTGTATCAATTATAAAGATTATACTAATTACACCAATTACAATTTTTAATATTGTTGGATTTACAAATTGTAATTCCTTTTCTACAAATGGATGTATATATTTTACAAATAAAACTCCTAATATTCCCCAACATATTGAGTTACTTAAACATACTCTTCCTTTTATATTTATTTTGTGGTCTGAATAATCCCAATATTTGGTTTTAAATATTTTTTCTAATAAATAACCTACTAAATATTCCCATAGGGACATGCCTATTAATGATACTGTAAATAATATTATAATGTTGTTACTAAATTGTCTTAAAAATAAAAACATTATAATAGCACCAATCCCATAAATAGGACATAAGGGTCCATTTAAGAACCCTGTATTTATTATCTTTTTTTCTCTATAACTTCTATATACGCTTTCTAAAATCCATCCAGCAATTGAATATATTATAAAATATGTCCATAAATTAAATATATTATTTTCCAATTTTTTCCCCTTTAGCTTATTTTGTAACTTTTGCTGCTCTATATTCAGTTATTCCATCTGTATTATAAACAGTTACTTCTATTATATTATCACCTGTTTGTAATTCCATTGGTAATGTGCAATCAAATTCTGTTTTATTATCTATATTAATTACAAATTTTTGACTATCATCTTGATTTAATCTTATTTCTATTTTTGTAAGGCCTACTTCATCTGATGCTGATAGTGTATAATGTTCTTTTGCATCATCTGTATCTATTACTACTTTTGGTTTTGATACACCTTTTATTGTTTGCTCTTTTGTATCTGTTTTGTTATCAATATCTACAACTACAACTTTTAATGTATGTGTTCCTTTTTTAGCATCAATCTCTTGTTCTATTTTTGTATCATTAATTTGTATTGTTGTTTCATCATCGTCATCCCATCTGTAAGTCATATAAGATATTGTTTGGTTGCTTTCACAAGTTATTTTTATTTTATTTCCAGCTACTTCAAAGTTTATATTACTTTGTGTTTCATAATCTTTTTTGTATGTTACTTCTTCACCATCTTCATCTGTAACTATTATATTTAATGTATTTTTTCCTGATGGAATATTGATTTCTTTTTCTATATATTTTCCATTATTTCCTTGTATTGTTTGTTTTGCTTCATCATTCCATCCATATTCTACTTTTTGTATATTTTTTTGTTGTCCTAGTACTTTTAATAATAGTATTGTATCTGTCTTGTTTTCTAATGATATTGTTGGTTTTGCAGTTTCTTTTACTTCTCCTGATTGGTTTGTATAAATTACATAAGCTCCTGTTCCTATAATAAATACTCCAAATATTATTAAAAATATAGCAAATATTTTTAATATTTTGCTTGTTTCTACTGGCTTTTTATTTTTTGTTTTTTTATAATTTCTACCATTGTCATTTGGCATATTTGTAGAAAGTATTTGATTCATATTTTTCACCTCTATATTTCACTCAAAAAAATTATAACACACCTAATTTTAATTGTAAACGGTTTGAACCAAAAAAAATAAGATAGGTCAATCCCTATCTTATTTTATATTTTATAATACAAATTTCTTTATTAGAATTATTCCACCAGCTATTGTGATTAATACTGCAAATCCTAAAGCATAGTATATTTTTGCTTCACCTGTTGAGATTGATATTAATACTGGTGCATCATCTTGGTCGTCTTCTCCTGGTACTTTATTGTCTGGAGTTGAGTCTATATCATGTGCTCCTTTATCATTGTAATCTTCAGATATTTCAGCAATATTTGTTTTTAATCCTAAATTGTCTTTTCCATTAATCCAAGTAAGTGTAACTTCTACATCAGCACTTTCTCCTGGTTGTAATAATTTGTTTTCTAATAATTTTGTTGATATTACATTATTTCCTTCATCTGTCCATCCTTTGTTGTCTTCTGCTACAAATTTTAATCCTTCTGGTACATAGTCTGTTATTTCTTTTGCATATCCTGCAATATCACCTTGGTTTGTTATTCTTATTGAATATTTAAATTTAACTGTTAATGAACTTAATTTCTTTCTATTTAATTCAACTTTAACAACTGGTTCTGGGTCTTGTTCTGGTGTATGTCCTGTTTGTGTAACAGTTTCTTTTCCATTTTCAACTACAATTGCTTGTGTAACCCATTTTCTTAATGCTAAGTCAAAATATGTTAATTTAATATATTCTTTATCTTGGTCATCTTCTCCATCATTCCATTTATCTGGAACTGAGTCGATATCATCTACTGGTTTTCCGTTTTTGTCTGTATCATCAGAGATTTGTGCAGAGTTTATTATTATTTTATCTGATGTATTTGGTTCTACAACCTTAAATGCTACTTGAACATCTGCATAATCTGGATTTGTTTCTGATATTTCTTTGCTACTATCAAAAGCTGTTAACAATGCTGGATTTTCTTTTATTTCTGTGTTTTCTTTCATTCTAGCTTCGCCTTGTTCTTTTGATAAGTAATCTGTTGTTATTTTTACTGCTTCTGAAACGTTTGTTGTTTCTTTTCCATCTTTGTCATACATAATCCATCTATATTCTTTGTTTAATTCATTTTCTGGTAAATATTCTAGTCCAGCTGGTAAATCATCAGAAATTTTAGATGCATAACCATCTACTTCACCTTCGTTATACACTCTTATTGTATATACTACAGTATCATTTGTTACAACTTCTACTGGTTCTTTTGTATGATTATATGTTATTTTATTATTTTCTTTGTCATAACTTACTTCTGGTATTCTATTTGTTACTTGTTTGTCATTTACTCCTGTAATGAATTTTCTTAATGCTAAGTCAAATGGTTTGATTATTACTTTTTCAAAGTCATCATCATCTTCTTGACCTGGTACATATGAACCTTTTTCATCATCTTTGTATTTTGGTAGTTCTTCATCACTTGGTAATTTTACATTATTTTCTGATGAATCTCTATCTGTTATTGAATTTTTGTTTTCGTCTTTGTATATTGTTATATCAGCAATATTTGTAATGTTTTCAGAAGTTTTTGCTGTGTCTTTTACTCTACACATAATTGGAACTTCTTTGTATGATAATACTATTGTTCCATCTTCTTTTGTTGTTGTTTTTCCAATCATATGACTATCCAAGTATTCTGTGGTTACTGTTCTTCCATCTTCTGAAACTTTCCATCCATATTGTTTGTTGAAATCACCTTCAACATATTCTAAGTATGATGGTAAATGGTCTTTTATTTGACTTGCATAACCATTTATATCTCCTTCATTGTATACTCTTAACATATATACTACAATGTCACCTTTATTTACTTCAACTGGTTCTTTTGTATGGTTATATGTTGCTGTTGTTATTAGTTTTCCATTTGCATCTGTTGTATTTAATTTTGATGTATCAACTATTGGTGCTCTTGTATATGTTCCATCTTGATTTTTTAAGTAATCTGAATCTTCTATTTTTGTATCACTACTTACAGCTATTATGAATTTTCTTAATGCTAAATCAAATGATTGTAATTTTACATTATCATAATCTTCATCATCTTCATATTTAACCCATTTATCTGTATCTGAGTCTCTATCTGTTACTTCATTTCCATCACTATCTGAATCTTTTGTAATTGCTGCTTCATTTCTTATTATTGTTCCTGTTGTATCATCTGATGTTACTTTTAAGTATACAGATACTTCTTTATAGTCTGGATTTTTATCATTAATTGTATTTGTATAATCTTTTGTTGCATCAAAGGCTTTTATTAAGTTAGCTCCTTCTGTTGCAACTTCTGCTCCTTTTCCTTTTGCTAAATAATCTGTTTTTATTGTTTCTACTTTATTTGTATCTTTATTTACTGTTCCAAAATCCCAAATTCCTTGGTTATATTCAATTGCTGTTTTTTCTGAATCTGTTAATGTTGTGTCAGCTTTTAATTCTTCATCTGTTTTTTCTGACCATATAAATTCTAGTCCATCTGGAATATCTTCTGTTATTTCTGAAGCATATCCATCTATATCTCCTTCGTTATATACTCTAAATGTATATTTTACAATATCTCCTTTTTTTACTGATACTGGTTCTTTGTTTAATTTATATGTTGCTGTTGTTGCTGTTTTATTTGCTAAGTTTGTTATATCAACACTTTCAATTCTTTCTGGTACTTTTGTTCCATTTACTTCAACAATTCTCTTTATTAATTTTAAATCGAATGCTGCTGGGTTTAATACTAATTTTTCAAAGTCATCATCATCTTGTTGTCCTTTATAATAATATGTAGAATCTGTTAAATCTTCTTTATTATTATTTCCTGTATAATTTGACATATTGTCTTTGTTTACACTTGGTGCTGTTGATGGTTCAGAATCTAAGTCTTTACCTTTTTGATTTGTTATTGTTACATTATCCACTGCATCAAATTCTTCTGCAATCCAAGCAACATTTGTTAATATTTTTTTGTTGCTAGAATCTGGTTTTGCTGTTACTTCACATTCTATTTCTATTGTTTCAGATTTTAGATTTCCTTCTGTATATGCTTCTAAATTTGTTGTGTTATTAGCATTTCTTGTAATTGTTACTTGATTTGATGTTTCGTTATAACTTGCTGTAAATCCTTCTGTATTTATTTTGCTATATTTTAAACCTGTTGGTAATTGGTCTATAATTTTTGTAGCTCTACCAGATTTTTCTCCTTCATTATAAACTGTTAATTTATATGTTACTATACTTCCTGTTTTTACTGTTACAGGATCTTTTTTGTGTTTATATGTTGCTGTGTTTGTTGTTTCTATTGTACTTTCATCTATGTTTGGAACTCTTGAATTATTTCCTGTAAGTTCTACACCATCTACTTTTGTTATATATTTTCTTAATGCTAAGTCAAAATCTTTTGTTTCTGGTATTTTTTCTAATGATATAATTGGTTGTGTATTTTCTTGTTTGTTTGGATCTGCATTAGCATATAATGTTACTTTTGTTTTAGGTGTTGCTGTATTATTTGCATATGCTGTTGCATTTGTATTTGATGTTGTTATTAAGTAATTATATAATTTCACTGCTTGTTCTTGTCTTTGTAAACCTTCTCCAATTTGCTCACCCTGTTCACTAAATGTTAAATTATAATCACTTAAACTTGTATATTGTTTATTATTTTGAGACATTTCTAATGTTCTATAAAATAACCAAGATGTTTTGCTTTCTCCATAATTATCATATACTCTTTCAAAAGTTGCATCATCATGGTTTGTATAATACCATATTGCAGCTTGTTGTACAGCTTCTATATCATCATCTGTTAATGATACTGTGTAGTCTTCTGCATCAATTCCGGCTTGTGTTAATAACGCTGATTTTTCTTCTGCAGTAGAAACACCTTTTAAATATATAATATCAGTTAATGCTAATAAATTATTATAATATCCATTATTTGCTATGCTTTGTAATACTGAATTTCCTGAAGAAGCTAATGCTGCTTGTTCTGTTTTCAAATCATATGTAATATTATATGTAGCTATTTCAGCAGTATTTTGAAACCCTATTCCTGCTCTTACACAATAAAAATTTCCATCAATACCGTTCTCATCTACTACATTACTTGAATATTTCTTTATATTCCAAATTTTAGCTCCAACAATTGATTCTGTTGTTGAACCATTTCCTAATGGATTATTGATTGCATACCCCATATTTTCTGGAGTTGTTCCTGTTCTAAATTCTTCTACACCAAAATACACTGGTGTTGCTAATGGTGTTACTGCTTTGCTTTTAGTTGCAAATGTAGCTACCATCATCATTGAAATTAAGCTTATTAATAGCACTCTGATTTTTTTACTTTTCATTAAAAATCTTCTCCTTTTATAAAATTATTTTTATAACATAAATATATTTTATTGCATGCAACTGCCTAAGTCAATAGCTTTCTTTTCCTTATTTATTATATATTTTTATGTACCTTCTAATTAGCTACGGAAGCTCATTTCTTCAAAGAGCTTGCTTTTTTTACAGTTACATTATAATTATATTACATTTTTATTTCAAAATCAATATTTTATGTAAATAATTTAAAGTTTTTATTGATTTCCGTAAGCTTTTATGTCTTTTTAATAATAACCACTCATATTTTTTTGTTTTTTCTATATTATTAAAATAAGAGGTGCATTATGAAGAGAATTATTCCTATTTTTATGTTTTTTATTTTTATTAGCATGTTTGTTTATGTTTCATTTGCTGATGATATAGATAATGAAACTATAGATGTTAGTACTGAACTCAATTCATTTACTGATACATCTACAGAAACCATAAAAGAACCAGATGTTAATTCACGTGCTTGTGTAGTTATTGATAGAAAAACTAACAGTGTCTTATTTGGAAAAAATGAAAATACTAAAAAGAAAATGGCTTCAACTACTAAAATCATGACTGCAACAATTATTATAGAAAAATGTAATCTAAGTGATACTATAGAAATTTCTAAAAAAGCTGCTGGAACTGGTGGTTCTAGATTAGGATTAAAAACAGGTGATAAAATAACAGTTCTTGATTTATTGTACGGATTAATGCTACGTTCCGGAAACGATGCTGCTGTTGCACTTGCTGAATATGCAGGAGGAGATATTAATGGTTTTGCGGAATTAATGAATGCCAAAGCTTTAGAATTAGGACTTACTAATACTCATTTTGAAACACCTCATGGCTTAGATTCAAATGAGCATTACACTACTGCATATGAACTAGCAATACTTTCTAATTATGCTTTAAATAATCCTACATTTGCTAAGATTGTAGGAACTAAAAACTATACAATAACAATAAACGGTTCTCCCAAAGCTTTATCTAACACAAATGAACTTCTTGGAAATATGGAAGGAGTTTATGGTATAAAAACAGGTTTTACAAATGGTGCTAATCGTTGTCTAGTAACTGCCTGTAAGAGAAATAATATAGATATAATCTGTGTAGTTTTAGGTGCTGATACAAAAAAATTTAGAACAATTGATAGTATTAAATTAATAAACTACGTTTTTAATAATTTTGTTGTTTATGATTTAGAAAGTTTTGTTAATAAAAATTTTGAAGACTGGAAAAAAGATAATTTAAATACATTTATAATTAATAAAGGTCTTTCTCAAGATGTATTACTTAATATAGAGAATTTGTATATTTCAAAAGTTCCTATTCGAAAAGATTTAATTAATTCTTTTGAAATGAAAGTTGAATGTCAAAAATATTTTAAAGCTCCTGTTAAAGGTAATTCTTCTATAGGAAATATTGTGATAAGTAATTCTGGTAAAGAAATTGCTAAATGTAATATTTCTATAATGAATAATATTGATAAAAAAAATAGTTCTTATTATTTTATATATTTGTTAAAAAATATTTCAAGTATTTTTCAAAAGAATTTATTATAAAAATACCACATCATTAATTTATTAGTCAAGAAAAATCAGAATTTTTTGATTTTTTCTAAGTTAATTATCATTTTTGAAGATTTTAACTTTGTTATCAAAACAAAAAAAGAATTAAACCATTTTTATAGTTTAATTCTTTTTAGATATTTATATATTAAACATTTTCTTTTATGTAGTCAACTACATCTCCTACTGTTACAACTTTTTCTGCATCGCTATCAGGAATTTCTATATCAAATTCTTCTTCTATAGCCATTACTAATTCAACTATATCTAAAGAGTCAGCTCCTAAATCATCAATAAAAGATGCTTCCATTGTTACTGCTGTATCTGCTACACCTAATTGTTCAACTATTATACCTTTTACTTTTTCTAATATTTCTTCTGAACTCATAACTCGAGTTCACCTCCTCTCAAGTTTCTATATTAAAATATTATCTTATTTTTATAATACTTTTATATTATATGTTATTACTTTTGTCAAGTATATTTGACAATTATTTAAAATTTGTACTAGTCGTTCACATTTTTATTTGAATCTTCATTATTTTTTGTGAATTGTTCTATCATTTTGTCTACTGCTTTATTTTCAACAAATTTTTCTGCTTGAATTATTGTATATTCAAACAAGATTTCATCACTGCTTCCATGTGCTTTAACTACTGGTTTTTTTACTCCTAAGAATAATGCACCACCATATGCTTTATAATCCATTGTTTTAGCAAATCTATTTATTGCTGGTAATGATGGAATTGAAGCAATTTTTGATAATATATTTTTCATCATACTTTCTTTTAATGATTTTTTAACAAATTTTCCTAATCCTTCTGTTGTTTTTAAAAATACATTTCCAGTAAATCCGTCAGATATTATTGCATCTATTTTTCCAGAAAAAGCATCTCTTCCTTCTACATTTCCGACAAAATTAATTCCTAATTCTTCAGATTTTTCTTTTAATAATTGATAACTTTCTTTTACTAGTTCATTTCCTTTTGTTTCTTCTGTTCCTATGTTTAAAAGCCCTATTGCTGGTTTTTCAATTCCAAATGTATTTCTTAAATATATAGTTGACATTTGGGCAAATTGCAATAAATTTATTGGCTTACAATTTGTATTTGAACCACAATCCATTAATAATAATTGGCTTTTATATGCTGGTAATATTCCCGCTAAAGCTGGTCTATCTATTCCTTTTATTCTTCCAACTAATAATGTAGCTCCTGCAAGTAATGCTCCTGAATTTCCGGCAGATATAAATACATCTCCTTTATCTTGTTTTAGCATATTAAATCCAACTACCATTGATGAGTCTTTTTTGTGTTTTATTGCTTCTGTTGGCTTATCTTCCATTTCTATTGTTTCTGTTGCATTTTGTATTTTTAATCTATCAGATATTTCTTCTATTTCTTTTCCATATATTTCTTTTACTCTATTTCTTATAACTTCTTCTTTTCCAACTAATATTACTTCTGCTTTTACTTTATTTATTGCATTTACTGCACCTTTTATATTGGCATCTGGTGCATTGTCTCCACCCATTGCGTCTAATATTATTTTCACGTTTTATTCCTCCAAATCGTTTTTGTATATTTTATTTTTGATATTACTATTTTATTATTGTTTTATTGAAAAAGCAAGGTTTTTAAGAAAATTTCCAACAAAAAAAGAGCCGAAGCTCTTTTTCTATATATTATATAATTATTCTCATAATTATTCGATGATGTCAGCAACAACACCTGAACCAACTGTTCTACCACCTTCACGAATAGCGAATCTTAATCCTTTTTCGATAGCGATAGGAGTGATTAATTCGATTGTCATGTTAACATTATCTCCTGGCATAACCATTTCTACACCTGCATCTAATTCGATAACACCTGTAACGTCAGTTGTTCTGAAGTAGAATTGTGGTCTGTATCCATTAAAGAATGGAGTATGTCTTCCACCTTCTTCTTTAGTTAGAACGTATACTTGTGATGTGAATTTTGTATGTGGATGAATTGTTCCTGGTTTACATAGAACTTGACCTCTTTCGATGTCTTTTCTATCAATACCTCTTAATAGAACACCGATGTTATCACCAGCTTCTGCTTGGTCTAATAATTTTCTGAACATTTCAACACCTGTTACAACAGTTTTTCTTCTTTCTGTTGTTAAACCGATGATTTCAACTTCATCTTGTAATTTAACTTCTCCTCTTTCTACTCTACCTGTTGCAACTGTTCCACGTCCTGTGATTGTGAATACGTCTTCAACTGGCATTAAGAATGGTTGGTCGATTGGTCTTTCTGGTGTTGGGATGTAGCTATCAACTGCATCCATTAATTCTTTCATTGGAGCATATACAGGATCGTTAGGATCTGTAGATGTGCTTTCTAGAACTTTTAATGAAGAACCTTTGATTACTGGAATTTCATCTCCTGGGAAACCATATTCTGATAATAAGTCTCTAACTTCCATTTCAACTAATTCTAATAATTCTGGGTCATCAACCATATCACATTTATTTAAGTAAACAACGATGTATTTAACACCAACTTGTCTAGCTAATAAGATGTGTTCTCTTGTTTGTGGCATTGGACCATCAGCTGCTGAAACAACTAATATAGCTCCATCCATTTGAGCTGCACCTGTAATCATGTTTTTAACGTAGTCAGCATGTCCTGGGCAGTCAACGTGTGCATAGTGTCTGTTATCTGTTTCATATTCAACGTGTGCTGTGTTGATTGTGATTCCTCTTGCTTTTTCTTCTGGAGCTCCATCGATTTGATCGTAAGCTTCGAATTTAGCTTTTCCTAATAATGATAAATATTTTGTAATAGCTGCTGTTGTTGTTGTTTTACCATGGTCAACGTGTCCGATTGTACCAATGTTAACGTGTGGTTTGTTTCTTTCAAATTTAGCTTTTGCCATTTTAAAATCCTCCTTATTTTTAGTTAGCCGTTCTTTATGAACATAGCTACTTTTATTTTTTTAAAATTTAATAACGTAATTTTGTTATGCACTTGCATTTTACAACATTTTCGTTAAAAATGCAAGTACTTTTTATTTTATATTAATTATTCAGCTTTTTTTCTTGAAGCAACGATTGTTTCAAGTACTGATTTTGGAACTTCTTCATAATGAGATGGTTCCATAGAGTATGAACCTCTACCTTGAGTTTTTGAACGTAAGTCTGTTGCATAACCAAACATTTCTGATAATGGAATAAATGCATGTATTTCTTGCATTCCATCGTTTGCATCCATACCTTCCATTCTTCCTCTTCTTGAGTTTACATCTCCTATAACATCTCCCATGTATTCTTCTGGAACTGTTATTTCAACTTTCATTATTGGCTCTAAGATAACTGATTTCGCTTGTCTACATCCTTCTTTGAATGCCATAGAAGCAGCTATTTTGAAGGCCATTTCTGAAGAGTCAACTTCGTGGTATGAACCATCAACTAATGAAACTTTGAAATCTATAACTGGGTAACCAGCTAAGATACCGCTTTCAGCAGCTTCTCTCATACCTTGTTCAATTGGTTTAATATATTCTTTTGGAACAGCTCCTCCAACAATTTTGCTTTCGAATTCTATTCCTTTTCCTGGTTCTAATGGTTCCATTTCAAACCATACGTCACCGTATTGTCCTTTACCACCAGATTGACGAATAAATTTACCTTGAACTTTTACTTTATTTCTAATTGTTTCTTTGTAAGCAACTTGTGGTTTACCTACATTACATTCAACTTTGAATTCTCTTTTTAATCTATCTACGATAATATCTAGGTGTAATTCACCCATACCAGCGATGATTGTTTGTCCAGTTTCTTGGTTTGTATAAGCTTTGAATGTTGGGTCTTCTTCAGCAAGTTTTGCTAAAGCTATTCCCATTTTTTCTTGAGCTGCTTTATCTTTTGGCTCAATAGCTATATCGATAACTGGTTCTGGGAATTCCATTGATTCTAGGATTATTGGATGATCTGGATCACATAAAGTATTTCCAGTTGTTACATCTTTTAAACCTACGGCTGCAGCAATATCACCAGCATAAACTTTGTCTATATCTTCTCTGTGATTTGCATGCATTTGAAGAATTCTTCCAACTCTTTCTTTTTTATCTTTGCTTGAATTTAGAACTGTTGATCCAGATTCAAGTGTTCCAGAGTAAACTCTGAAGAAACATAATTTTCCAACAAATGGGTCTGTAGCAATTTTAAATGCTAAAGCTGCAAATGGTTCTGTATCAGAAGTTTTAGCTTCTGTTTCTTTTCCATCCATTGTTTCACCTTTGATATGTGGTATATCTACTGGTGATGGCATGTAATCAACTATTGCATCTAATAATTCTTGAACACCTTTGTTTTTGTAAGAAGAACCACATGTTACAGGAACTATTTTATTTGCTAATGTTCCAGCTCTTAAACCTTTTTTGATTTCTTCTTCTGTTAACTCTTCACCGTCTAAGTATTTCATCATTAATTCTTCGTCTTGGTCAGCAGCAGCTTCAATCATATTAGCTCTCCATGTTTCAGCTTCTTCTTTCATTTCTTCTGGTATTTCTGTTTCTACAATGTGTTCTCCTAATTTATCATCTTGGATGAACGCTTTCATTTTTATAAGATCAACTATTCCTTGGAAGTTATCTTCTGCACCTACTGGTAATTGGATTGGAACTGCATTTGCTTTTAATCTTGTTTTTAATTGGTCAACACAAAGCATAAAGTTAGCTCCAGTAATATCCATTTTATTTACATATACCATTCTTGGTACACTATATTTATCAGCTTGTCTCCAAACTGTTTCTGTTTGTGGTTGAACTCCACCTTTTGCTGCTAAAACTGTTACAGCTCCATCAAGAACTTTTAAAGATCTTTGAACTTCTACTGTAAAGTCAACGTGTCCTGGAGTATCAATAATATTAATTCTATTATTTTTCCAGAAACAAGTTGTACAAGCAGATGTAATTGTTATACCTCTTTCTTGTTCTTGTGCCATCCAGTCCATTGTTGCAGCACCTTCGTGAACTTCACCTATTTTGTGAGTTTTACCTGTATAGAATAATATTCTCTCTGTTGTTGTTGTTTTACCAGCATCAATGTGAGCCATTATTCCTATATTTCTTGTTCTTTCTAGTGGGTATGCTCTTCCTGCCATCTATATTTTCCCCCTCTCGTTTTTATTAAATTCTACCATTTATAGTGAGCAAAAGCTTTATTAGCTTCAGCCATTCTATGTGTATCTTCTTTCTTCTTGAATGCTCCACCGTTTCCAGCAACTGCATCCATTATTTCACCAGCTAATTTTTCAGCCATTGTTTTTTCATGTCTGTTTCTAGCATATGTTACTAACCATCTTAATCCTAAAGTTTGTCTTCTTTCTGGTCTTATTTCTAATGGAACTTGGTATGTAGCTCCACCAACTCTTCTTGCTTTAACTTCAAGAACTGGCATTATGTTTTCTAAAGCTGCTTCAAAAACTTCTAAAGGATTTTTTCCTTCTTTTTCTTTTATAATGTCAAATGCATCATATACTATTTTTTGAGCAACTGATTTTTTACCATCTAACATTATGTTGTTTACTAATTTTGTAACAACTTTGCTGTTATATATTGGATCTGGTAAAACGTCTCTTTTTGCTATATATCCTTTTCTTGGCACTATTCTTCCCTCCTTAAATTTTTATTAGATATTCATCAAAATATCTTCGGTACTCTGAAAAGTTTTTTACTTTTCCGTATAGTGCATATAATCTATTTCTAAATTTAAGTACCTTAATTTAGTAAGTATTACAAGCACTACTTTTTAATTTTTGGCTAAGTTCTATTTTTTAGGTCTCTTAGCTCCGTATTTAGAACGAGCTTGCATTCTATCTTTAACACCAGCTGTATCTAATGTTCCTCTGATAATATGGTATCTAACACCTGGAAGGTCTTTTACCCTACCACCTCTTATTAATACAACACTGTGTTCTTGTAGGTTATGTCCTATACCTGGGATATAAGATGTTACTTCATAACCATTTGAAAGTCTAACTCTGGCAACTTTTCTTAAAGCTGAGTTTGGCTTTTTAGGTGTAACTGTTTTTACTACTGTACATACACCTCTTTTTTGTGGAGCTCTGTTATTTGTTAATTTTTTGTTTTTTGAGTTCCATCCATGTTGAAGAGCTGGTGCAGTTGATTTTGTTACTCCTGTTTGTCTTCCTTTTCTTACTAATTGATTAATTGTTGGCACTTAAATTTCACCTCCTATTTTTTATTTTTACTACGGAACTGCATAATACACGCAATTTACTATAGCATTTTCTATTTTAACATTTTTATGTATATAAGTCAAGAAAAACTTGGAATTTTTCCAAGTTTTTCTTTGTTCTATTGATTTATAATTATTATCTTTCTTCACCATCTTGTGATTTTGGTTGTGTTTCTTCTAAATCTGGGTCTTCTTTGTCTTCTAGTTTTTCTAAGTCTTCCCCTTCCTTATATGTTTCTGCAACTTTTTTTAATCCTTCTTGTACTGCACCTTTTACTTTAATTCCCTTTTTAAAAGTTTTTTTAGAAAAGTTTTTTACTGCTTCAACAGCTTTTATTTTTCCAGAAAGTTTTATTCCTTCTTTTATTGTTGATGGTATATTTTTTATTTTTCTTTTTCCTAATAATCCTGCTATTTTACTTTCTTGTAGTCCAAGTACTTCCATTCCATCTATTTTATTTTCTGTTTTAGCAATTCTTTTCATCATTCTTTTTAAATTTCCTTTTAAAACAGTCCTACTAAGATCATGTTTTATTTCTAAGTTTTCACAATTTTCTTTATTTTTTATTGCCTCCATATAATCTATAATAGTTTTATTTTGTTTATTTTCATTCAAAACTTTTAATACTATTGGGCTTAATTTTCTTTTTAATAAAAATTGTTTAAATTTTGATGGTTCAATAGCATTTAAAACTTCTACCACCTCAGGTTCCGCAAATATTTTTTTCTTATCATTTAAAATCTCTTCAATTTTATTTTCTATTTTGATAGTTTGTTTTTCATTATTTTCATCTATTGTTGTTATGTTGATTACATTATTTCCTTCTTTAACTTCTATTCCTACTACTTTTTCTTTTTGTCTATCATTTAAAATTTTAAATTGTTCTTTTAATTCTTCTATTTTTTTTGTGTTTTTAGATGTTTTTTTAGGGTTTGAATTTTCTTCATAGATTTCTTTTTTATTATTTTCTATTGCCTTTTCTGTTCTTTCATCCAAATCTTTTCTTATAGCTTTTCTTCTATCAAATTCTTCGTTTTCTTTTATTGCTTCTTCCCAATCTTTTTCTAGATTTTCTTTGCTTTCTTTTTGATTTAATTTTTCAACTAAATTATCAAGATTTTCAAGAGTAAATTCTTTATTAATAACATCTATTTTCTCTTTTATTTCTGTATATTTTTCTATTGGTGTTTTTCCTTCATAAATATTTGCTATTTCTAATTTTGGTTCAATTTCTTGTAATCTATGTTTGTTGTTTAAATATTGTTCTTTAGCATGATTAACTTTTATTTGTTCTTCTCTTGGTAATTTTAACCATTCTTCTTTTGTAACATCATTTAATTTTAATTCTTCTTCTAATTTTTTCTTTTCCTCTGTTAATTTCTTTACTTCATCCTGTTCCATTTTAGCAAATTCATTATTTCTATTTTCTTCAACCTTTACTAATTTTGTTTCTAACCCATTTAATATTTCTGATTTTTTTTCTTCAAGATTTCTTTTTAAATTTCTTTTTGCAAGTTCTTCATGTGCTAAAGATGTTGCAAATTCAGAATCCTTTTCAGAATATTCTTTTGATAGATCTTCATAAAATGCACTCTTGTAGTCTTGAATTTTATCTAATTCTTGTTTTTTCTTATCTCTTTCTACTTTTAAATTTGCACTTTGTTCACTTAATTTTTCAATAGATTCTTTTTGTTTCTTTAATTCTTTAATTTCTTTTTCATATTCGTTTATTAAATCCATTTTTTATTCTCCTATCCAACATAAAATAAATCACTACTTTAATTTTACCAAACTTTTATTTATTTTTCAACATTTTTAACTATTTTTTTATATTTTTCTTAATAAATCTCTCATTTTTAATGCAATTATTATATCAATTTCTCCAAACTTCTCTCAGCCAATTTCATATATCTTTCTTTTTTATCTCTAATTCTCTTTCCCTCCAATTCCGGTAAAATACCAAAATTAGCATTCATTGGTTGAAACTTATCATTTGGAGTAGATATATATTTAGCCAAACTGCCAATAACAGTATATTCTGAAAATTCTACTTTTTTACCACTTTTGTAAAATCTTTCTATCGCATTTAAAGAAGCTAACATTCCTGAAGATATTGATTCTACATAACCTTCAACCCCTGTTATTTGTCCTGCAAAATATATATTATTATTTGATTTTAAATTATATGTATTGTCTAACAATTTTGTTGAATTTATATATGTATTTCTGTGCATTACTCCATATTTTGCAAACTCAGCATTTTGTAATCCTGGTATCATACTAAATACTCTTTTTTGTTCTCCAAATTTCAGATTTGTTTGAAAACCAACTATGTTATATATTGTTGCATCTGTATTGTCTTGTCTTAATTGAACTATTGCATATGGTCTTTTAGCATATCTTGGGTCATCAAATCCTACTGGTTTTAGTGGTCCAAATCTTAAAGTATCTATTCCTCTTTTTGCCATTATTTCAACAGGCATACATCCTTCAAATATTTCTTTCTTTTCAAAATCATGTAATGTAATAACTTCCGCTTCTACAAGTTCCTTACAGAAATTTTCATACTCTTCTTTATTCATTGGAAGATTGATATAACTTTTTTCTTGTTTAGATTGTCTATCTTTCCACTCTTCTACAGTTTCATCTTTTTTCTTTTCTTGTTCATATCTGTTACCATAAAAAGCAATATCAAAATCTATGCTATCTTTTAAAACAATTGGAGCTGCCGCATCATAAAAATATAATTTATCTTCTCCTGTTAATTTTCCTATCTGTTTTGCTAATTTTTCAGAAGTCAATGGACCTGTCGCTATAATAACAATTCCATCTTCATTTTCCACATTTTCTACTTCTTTGTGGATTACTTCTATTAAAGTATTTTTTTCAATCTCTTCTGTTACTCTTTTAGAAAACTCTTCTCTATCTACTGCTAAGGCTTGGCCTGCTGGTACACTAGTTTCATCAGCAATTCTTATTAATAATGAATCTAACTTTCTAAGTTCTTCTTTTAAAAGTCCACAAGCATTTGTAAGTAAGTTAGATTTAAATGAATTACTGCACACAATTTCCGCCAAATTTTTATTAGAATGTGCTTCTGAAAATTTGACTGGTTTCATTTCATATAATTTTACTTTTATTCCTCTTTTTGCAATTTGATATGCTGCCTCTGTTCCTGCAAGCCCTCCTCCTATTATTGTTATATAATCTTTCATAATTCTCCTCTACTTAAATAGAAAGGGAAAAGGGGACGTCCTTTTTTTCACTTTCCATTTTTCCTTTATTCAAATAAATTCATAATATCTTCTCTTGAAAGTTTGCTAATAAATGTTGTTTTTGTATCTAACATATTATCAGTTAAAGTTGCCTTTCTTTGTTGCAAGTCATAAATTTTTTCTTCGATAGAATCTTTTGTTATTAATTTATAAACTTGTACATTATTTTTTTGTCCTATTCTATAAGCTCTGTCTGTTGCTTGATTTTCTGCTGATATATTCCACCATGGGTCATAATGTATAACCATATCTGCACCTATTAAATTCAAGCCTGTTCCTCCAGCTTTTAATGAAATCAAAAATACTTTTATTTCATCATTTTGATTAAATTCATCTACCAAATCCACTCTTTCATCAACTTTTGTTGCTCCTGTTAATTTAAAATATTTTATATTTCTATTTTTTAATTCTTTTTCTATTATTTCAAACATTGATGTATAACTTGAAAATAGCAATATTTTATGACCTGCTGTTATTCCATCTTCTAATATTTCCATACATTGTTCTAATTTACTGCAAGGTTCCTTGTAATTATCAATAAATAAACTTGGATGACAACAAATTTGTCTTAGTCTTGTTAATGCTGCTAGTATTTTTATTTGACTTCTTTCATAACCATTTGAGTTTATTTCATCTTGTAATTCTTGCTTTGTTCTAACTAAATATGATAGATAAATTTTTCTTTGTTCTTCTCCCATTTCATTTTTTAATACTGTAATTGTTTTTTCTGGCAACTCCGTTAATACCTCTTTTTTAGTTCTTCTTAAAACAAATGGTTCTATAAGCATTTTTAATTTTTTTATTGCATCTTCATCATTGTCTTTTACTATTGCAGTTTCATAGGTTGATTTGAATTTTTTATAGCTAAATAAATAGCCTGGCATAACAAAGTCAAATATTGACCATAATTCTGCAAGTGAATTTTCTATTGGTGTTCCTGTTAATGCAAATCTAGAATCTGCTTTTATTTGTTTAATTGCTTTTGCATTTTTAGCATTATTATTTTTTAGATATTGAGCTTCATCTGCAATGATAAATCTAAAGGTGTAATTTTTTTCTTTGTATATTTCTATATCTCTTTTTAATAAATCATATGATGTTACTATTACATCATATCTTTCTATTTCGTTAATTATTTCTTTCCTTTGGTTTGCATTTCCACTAATAACTTTGATATTTAATTCTGGTGCAAATTTTTCTATTTCGTTTTTCCAGTTTAAAGCAAGCGAGCTTGGTGATACTACTAAACTTGTTTTTTTGTTTTCTTCTTGATTTTCTTTATAACTAACAAGCATAGATATAACTTGAATTGTTTTTCCTAACCCCATATCATCTGCAAGTATCCCTCCAAATCTATAATTATCTAGTGTTTTTAACCATTGAAATCCAGTTTTTTGATATGGTCTTAATATATTTTCAAATTGTTGTGGTATATTCTCTTCTTCTAATAAATCTTTATTTAGATTGTTTACTATTTCTCTGTATTGTTTATCTTTTGTTATTTCTGTATTTTTCATTTTTTTCAATAATTGATTTAAATATAAGGTTCTGTTTACTGGTAATCTAACAGTTCCATTTTCTAGTTCTTTATAATCAATATCTGTTCCTGTTATAAGTTTATCTAAAAATTCTACTTCTTCACTATCTTGTAATTGCAAAAATGCTCCATTTTTTAACCTATAAAATTTCTTTTTTAATTTATATTTAGCAAGCATTTCTTGTAACTCTTCTGGGTTTATATTTAATTTACTCAAATCTATTTCTAATAGATTATTTTCTACTCTTACTCCTAAAGAACCAACTTTAGGTGCTACTATTTCTTTGGTTTTAAAATTTTCTGTTACTAATACTTCAAATTTTTTCATATATAAATTTATATCTTCTGATAAGAAATTATATATTTTTTCATCATCTGGTAAAATAAATCTCAAATTTTGAGGCTCAAACATAAATCCTGTTTTCCTAAAAATATTCATTGCTTTTGTTTCTTCTACTATGTTTCTAGGAAATTTGAAATTTTTTTCTTCTTTTTGGTTTAATGGATTAAATTCATTTTCTCCATAGCATAGTTTTACATCTGCAACTACATAATTGTTTTTATCAAAATCAAGAAATACTTTTACTCTTAATTTTTCTGGTATGTATTCTTCTACTTCTTTCTTTAGCTTTTCTTCTATTTTTATTGCATTTTTAACCTTTGGTAAAACTATTGAAAATAAATCTCCTATTTCTTTTTTACCAAGCATAACTTCTGAAACGTAATTTTCTCTAAACAATGTTAGCATTTCTAGATTTGTATTTGTAAATTCTTTAGAACATCTATATAAATTTTTGTCTGTTAATACATATTTATAATTTTTTCCTCTTAAAATATTGATTTTGTATATATCAAAATTTGCAATAATTTTATATTCATCATCAGATATTTGTTCTAATGAAAAATCAAGTGGTGGGTCTTCTTCTAAAAAGTCTATTGCTTTTACTTCATAATCTTTTTCTATTAAAACTTTTTTATTTTTTTGTATATCAAATAATTCATCAAGACCGGTGTTTCCTAATATTATATTATTTTCATTTAGTGCTTTTCCATAATATCTATAGTTTGAATTCGCATTAGAATTTGCATATTTTATTATTTCTGCATATTTTAAGACAAATTCTAATAGTCCTTGACTTTCTTGGTCAAACATTTCTTTTCTATGTACAAATTCTAGTTTATCTCCATATTTGTAATTTTCTTTTAACATCATTAATGTATAAAATTCTGATAGATTTTTTATTTTATACATTCTTTTATTTCCAATTTTAAATTCAACTTTCATCTCTTTTGTGAATTTATCATAAATTATTTTAGGCTCTATTTTTATTGTTCCTGTGTTTTTTAGTTCATTGTCTTCTAGGTCTTTGTCTATTTCGTTTAATTCATGATTATATATTGTTTTTACTATTTGAGAAAAGTTTGTGTACTTTTTTTCTTTCTGTACAGTTGCTTTATTTTCATGTTTTTCTATCTTTTCCACATTATAATCTGCTAATGCTAGAACTGTTGCTAATGTATGTTTACATACTCCATAGTAGTTGTAATAGTCTGGACAAGTACATGTTATATTCTCTATTTCTCCGTTTTTTACTTGAATATATGTATTATAAGTGTCTGTTCCTTCTACTTCTGCTGTTACCTCAAAGTTCATTGGATTCTCATATTCTACTTTTTTAAAGTAAATTCTATTTTCATCTCTGTATTTTTGTGCTTTTTGCTTTCTTTGTTCTCCTGCATCTTCACATAAATTATCTATAATATTATGATTTACTAACATTTTTATCTCCTTCACTTGGCTAATTATTATACTATATTTTACATAAATTTGCAATAGATACACAAAAAAAGAACATGTAAAAACATGCCCTAAATTTCACAAACTAGTTTTTTTTTACTTTTTTCTAGTCCTCTATAATACTTTGCTATAAGTTCATCTAATTCAATGCTTAATTTATATGTAATATCATAGCTTTCTCCGCATTCAATACTTTTATTTAATTTATCTCTTAATTTACAAATTTCTTCATTTAACATTTTTATCTCTCCTTTTTCAATATTTCTCTTCTGTATATTTATAAATTAACATACATTTTGTCTCAAGTCAAGTATTTTCAACGTTTTTTAGCAACTTTCGTATGACTGTTTTTGTCATTTTTCGACATAAAAATATATAAAAAAACAGCATAAAATTTTATATCTAATTTTATGCCATAAAAACTATTTTTTTGTTTTAACTTCTAACTACAGATAATATCATTTTTTTCTCATTAAATACATTTTTTAAAACTTGGTTTAAATAATCTATATTTATTGTTTCTATTTCTTCTAGATATTCAAAACTATTTATTCCTTTAAAATAATCTGATAAAAACATTCTTGCAATATCTGTTATGTCATTATATTCTTTTATATATTCTCCATAGATCATTTTCTTTGTTCTTTCAAAATCTGTTTCATTAATTCCATCTTGTATATATTTTTTTATTTGAGCTTTTAAATCTTTATATAATTCTTCTGGATTATTTGATTGACCTGTTATTAATATATGTGCATATTTTTTATCAAATTCATATTCTATGCTTGGATTTGAATAACAGTTTCCTTTATCATATAATTTTTTATATAAATCTGAACTTGCCCCTATTATTAGATTTAATAATATTTCTATTGCTATGTGTTTTTTCACTTTTTCATTTTCTTCTGCTGGAATATCTTTAATTCCTATTGTGTATAATGGTTTGCTGACTTCCATTTTTTGTTCTGATTTTTCTTTTACTATTGTTTCTGGTTCTTCTTCAAAAATTCTTTTTATTTCTCCATTTGATTTTGTATCTACTAGTCTTTTTTTGATTTCTTCTAATAATTCATTTGGTTCAAAATCTCCTGCTATTACCATTGCCATATTTGATGGATTGTAAAATGTGTTGTAGCATTTGTATAAGATATCTTTATCTATTTTGCTTATAGTTTCAATTGTTCCTGTTATATCTAATTTTACTGGATTATTGTGATACATACTTTCTAATGCATTTAAATATACTTTCCATTCTGGGTAATCATCATACATCATTATTTCTTGTCCAATAATGCCTTTTTCTTTTTCTACATTTTCATCTGTAAAATATGGATGTTGTACATAATCCATAAATTCATCTAATGCAGGGTAAAAATTGTCTGTACATTCAAACAAATATGCTGTATGGTCATTTGTTGTATATGCATTTGCATTAACTCCTATTGCTGTTAAAACATCTAGACTGTTTTTTCCATTTTCTTGTTCAAACATTTTATGTTCCAAAAAATGTGCTACTCCTTTTGGAACTTCTGTTATTTGAGTTTCTCCGGGTACTATAAATGTGCTATCATTTGAACCATAATGTGTTCCCCAAATTATATATTTTTTTTGAATATCTTTTTTTGGAATTATCATTACTGTTAAACCATTTTTTAATTTTTCTATATATAATTTTTCTTTAACTTTTGAATTTTCAATTATTTGCATATTTCCTTCTTTCTAATAGGGAAAAAAAGGACGTCCCCATTTCCCTATTTTAATTTTTCAAAAAATAAATTGTGTTTATACTTATTTGTTTAGCAACTTCTAGAACATCTGCTTTGTTTACTTTTTGTATGTTTTCGATATATTCTTCTAAGCTTGTTTTGGTTCCTGATAGTTCTTGACCAAAATAATAAGTTATTTCTGTATCTTGTTCATCATCTATTGTTTTTATTGAAGCAATTATTCCATTTTTTGCATTTTCTATTTCTTCATCTGTGAAGTCTCCATTTTTCATATCTTCTATTTGCTTTTTTATTATTTCTAATGCTTTTTGATAATTTGGAATATCTATTCCACAATTTATAAATATATTGTTTTTAAATCTATAATAACTTGAACTTGCAGTGTATGCTAGACTTGCTTTTTCTCTTACATTTTGGAATAGTTTTGAATTTGCACTTCCACCTAATAAACTGTTGTATATCATTATTTTGTATCGTGCATCTTTGTCTAATATGTTAACATCTAATCCTATTATAAGTTTTCCTTGTGTTACTTCCATTGATTCTTGTATTTCTTTTGCTTCTTCATTTTCTTTTTTTACTAATTCAAATTCTTTAAAATCTGGTTTTCTTTCTTCTAGTTTTTCTATATTTTCATTTTGTTTTATTATATTGTATATATTTTCATCTACTATTCCTGAAATATAAATATCTATTTTGCAAGTTTTTATTAATTCTAAATAATATTCATATAGATTTTTTTCGTTTATATCTTTTAAATCTTCTACATAACCAAATTTGTATAATCCAAATGGTTCATTTTTGTACATTTCTTCTATACATCTGTCTAAAGCATATCTTGCTTTGCTGTCTATCTTACCATCTATTATTTGTTTGATATTTTCTTTTTCTTGCTCTACGTATTCTTTTTTGAAAACTCCATTTTCTAAATATGGATTAAATATTATTTCGAATATTTTTTCTATTGAGTTTTTTATCATATTTTCTGCATCTTGTGGTAAGAATTCATTATTTACTGTTTCCATATAAAATTTTAGTATTTGGTTGTCTCCTGTTTTATCAAGGCCACAATCAAAACTTGCACCATACATATCTTCCATTTTTTTATTTATTTCTTCTTGTGTTTGCATAAATTTTGTTCCTCTTCTTAGAACTGCTGGTATTAATGCATTTTTAGTAATGTTTTTTCTATCTAGTTTTGTTGTTAGCATTACAGCTATTAGATTAGTTTTGAATTTTTCGGTTTTGATTGTATGCAATTTGATTCCATTTTTTATATCAATTTCATTATATTTCACAATATCACCCTTTCGATTTTTTCTTTGCTTGATTGCAATTTTAGTTTTTGTTTGCTATTTTAATATTTATATTTTGTCCTAAAATTTGGTTATCATACTAAGTTATATTAAAAAAAGTGGATGTTTAAGAAATACTTTTATAACTCTTAAACTTCCACCTTTTATTTTAATTAAAATTTTCTTTTTCTTGCTGCCTCTGATTTTTTCTTTCTTTTTACACTAGGTTTTTCATAATGTTCTCTTTTACGAACTTCTTGTAAAACTCCGTTTCTAGCGCATTGTCTTTTAAACCTTTTTAAGGCATCTTCTATATTTCCATTATTAACTTTTATTTCTGACATTTATATTCCCCTCCTTCCGGTCATACGAAACTGTATGTGGGATAACCCTTTTTTAACGATATTCATTATACATTAAAGATTGGGACTTGTCAATAGTTAATTAACTTATTTGTGTTTTTTTATATATTTTAAAAGAAGAGCGGTTACTCACCACTCTTTGGAAAAATACTACTTTTTAATTTTTTCAAGCTTTCCTGATAATAATTTTCAAGTTGCTTATCAAAAACTCTATCAATTATTTCAATTTCAACAACGATAAAGCCATCACTTACCATTTCACCTGTTTTCCGAGCAACTGCCTTATAACATAATGTCTTTTTCATAGTTTTTCCTCCTATAAACCAATATTTCTTGGTTATTTTATTTTGTATACATAATATTATACCACTATTTTTATATATTTGCAAATGAACAAGCCATACAATATAAAGTGAACCTAAATTATTAAACTTTTTATCTAATAATTTGGGTTCACTTCAAATGTATAAATATCATTAATATATTTTTTATTCTTCTGCAAATATCTTTTCAAATTCATCTGCTTCGATTTTTTCTTTTTCAAGTAATACTTTTGCAACAGCATGTAATTTATCAACATGGTCTGTTAATATTTGTTTAGCTCTATTATAAGCCTCATCAACAATTCTCTTTGTTTCTTCATCAATAACTCCAGCTGTTTCTTCTGAGTATTCTCTAGCTTGTGCTAAATCTCTTCCTAAGAACACTTCACTTTGGTCAGAACCTAACATTAATGTTCCTATTCTTTCACTCATACCGTATTTTGTAACCATACTTCTAGCTATTTTTGTAGCTCTTTCTATATCATTACTTGCTCCTGTAGAAATGTCATTTAATATAAGTGCTTCTGCAACTCTACCACCTAATAGAGAAACTATATTTTCTTCCATTTCTGTTTTTGACATAAAGTTTTTGTCTTCTGTTGGACGATACATTGTGTAACCTCCAGCCATTCCTCTTGGTACTATTGATATTTGGTGTACTGGGTCTTGTGTTGTTAAATAATGGCTTACAACTGCATGACCTGCTTCGTGATAAGATACTAATCTATTTTCTTTTTCACTTCTTACTCTTGTTTTCTTTTCAGGTCCCATTGTTACTTTTACCATTGCATCTTCTATTTCTTTCATGCCAATTTCTTGTAGGTTTCTTCTTGCTGCTAATAATGCTGCTTCGTTTAATACGTTTTCTAGGTCAGCTCCTACAAATCCTGATGTGTTTTTTGCAATTACTTTTAAGTCTACATCTTCTGCTAATCTTTTCTTTTTAGAGTGTACTTCTAATATATGCTCTCTTGCTTTAACATCTGGTGCTCCTACTACTATTTGTCTATCAAATCTTCCTGCTCTTAATAATGCTTTGTCTAATACATCTGGTCTATTTGTTGCTGCTAAGACTATAACTCCTTCATTGTCTGAGAAACCGTCCATTTCAACTAATAATTGGTTAAGTGTTTGTTCTCTTTCATCATGTCCACCACCAAGTCCAGCACCTCTTTGACGACCTACTGCATCAATTTCATCTATAAATATAATACATGGTGCATTTTTCTTTGCTTGTTCAAATAAATCTCTAACTCTTGAAGCTCCAACACCTACGAACATTTCTACGAAGTCTGATCCACTTATTATAAAGAATGGTACTCCTGCTTCTCCTGCAACTGCTTTTGCAAGTAATGTTTTACCTGTACCTGGTTGACCTACAAGTAGAACTCCTTTTGGTATTCTTGCTCCCATATCTGTAAATTTCTTTGGATTTTTTAAGAATTGTACTATTTCTTCTAATTCTTCTTTTTCTTCATCTACACCTGCAACATCATCAAATGTTATTTTGTTTCTGTCTGCTGGTGTCATCATTCTAGCTTTGCTTTTTCCAAATGTCATTGTTTTTCCACCGTTTTGTGAACCATTAAGTCCACCCATCATAAAGAACCAGAATATAAAGAATATTATTAAAATTCCAAATGGTGTTAATAAGCTTAATATTATTGAAAATACAGATTCTGAATTTTCCTCTAATGTGAATGAACCATTTTTAATGAAGTCTTCTGTGTAATTCATAAAGCTTTCCATGTTCGGAATATTAACTTGTTTTTTTATTTTATCATCAGAAAGTGTAACTGTTGCAGAACTTCCATCTGCATCTATTACAATTGCTTCTACTTTTCCCTCATTTATTTTCGTAATTAAATCTGAATATTTTAATTTTGTATTTGTGTTTGTCATTATTGATGACAATAATACAATAAATATTACTCCTATTATTAGCCACATTGCTAATGTTTTGATTCCGTTTTTCAAAATAATTCCTCCTCTTCGCCTTTTTGATATTAAGTTTTATACCATAGAAATTTTTGTTTTTCAATAGTTTTTTTATTACTTTTTGATTACAAAATAATATAGCCTCCTAAAGTACTACGGAGGCTCATTTTTGACTTATAAAGTATATTTTGTGATTTTTTAGTAAAATTTTTATATTTTTATTAGGAGTTAAATATTTATTACCTATATTGTTACTACACATTTTTATTACATCTTCTATATGTATTTTTTCTATTCCCTTTGTTGAACCTAAAAGCCTCGCTATAGTATATAACAAAATCCTAGATTTTATAACTTTTTCTTCCTTATTAAATTTTTTTAAATCCATAACTATTTCTTTTGTTTTTTCTTCTAATAACATTTCTTGGTATTTTTGTTCAACTAATTTTTCTAGATATTCATCTTCTTCTTTTACAAGTTCTGATAGTCTGTCCATTGTTTGAATTATGTTTGGATTAAATTCATTTTTAATGTATGGAATGATTATATTTCTTATTTTATTTCTGGTATATACATTCTCAAAATTTGTCCTATCTATTCTTGCTTCTATATTTTTTTCTTTACAGTAATTTTCTATTTCGTATCTTTCACATTCTATTAATGGTCTTATATATTTGTTGTTTTTTATAGGTTCTATTCCTTTTAAACCAGCTATTCCGCTACCTCTTAGCATATTCATTATAATTGTTTCTACTTTATCATTTTTGTTATGTGCTATAGCTATTTTATTTGAATTTGTTTTTTCTAAAATTTCATCAAAAAATTCATATCTTGCATTTCTTCCTGCTTCCTCTGTTCCTATTTTATTAGTATTTGCAATTTTTTGAATATCTATACTTTTTGAATAAAATTCAACACCGATTTTATTGCAAAAATTTTTTACAAATTCTAAGTCTTCTCCCGCTTCTTCTCTAATCATATGATTAACATGGGCAACTACTATATTAAAATCTAGATTGTTTGTTTTATCTATTCTTATTTCATTTAAAATATCTAACATAGAAATAGAATCTGGTCCTCCAGAAACTCCTAGAACTATCTTATCTCCGTTTTGTATTAAATTATATTTTTTTATTGTTTCTAAAACTTTTTGTTTCAATAAAATCAACTCCTAAAATCAAAAAGAGAAAAAGGGCTAACCTTTTTCCCTCATTTTTAATCATCAAATCTTTTTTCAAGATTAACAAATTTTGTATAACTTCCAAGCCATCCTAAATCTACACTACCTGTTGAACCACTTCTGTTTTTTCCTATGATTACTTCTGCTATGTTTTTTCTTTCTGTGTCTGGATTATAGTAATCTTCTCTGTATAAGAACATTACTATATCAGCATCTTGCTCTATTGAACCAGATTCACGCAAGTCTGACATCATTGGTTTGTGGTCTGGTCTTTGTTCTACAGCTCTTGATAGCTGTGATAGTGCAATTACTGGAACGTTTAATTCTTTTGCTAAGATTTTTAAAGATCTACTAATTTCTGCTATTTCTTGTTCACGACTACCGTTTCTTCTATTACTTCCTTGTATTAATTGCAAATAGTCTATTACTACTAATCCTATATTTTTTTCTAGTTTTAGTTTTCTACATTTTGCTCTTATTTCTGTGATTGAAATTCCTGGTGTGTCATCTATAAAAATTCCTGTTTCTGAAAGTGGCCCTATTTTACTTGCAAGTTTTGCCCAGTCTTCATCTTCTAGCTTTCCTGTTCTTACTTTATTACTATCTACCATTGCTTCACTACATAGAATTCTGTTTACCATTTGTTCTTTTGACATTTCCAAACTGAATATTGCAACTGGTGTATTTGCATTTAATGCTGCATTTGCTGCTATATTTAAGGCAAATGCTGATTTTCCCATTGCTGGTCTTGCCGCTATTAATATTAGTTCTGAACCGTGTAGACCTGCTGTTTTATAGTCTAAATCTGCAAATCCTGTAGGAACACCTGTTATGTGCTGTTTTCTATTATACAGTTCTTCTAATTGTGTAAAACTATCTACTAAAATGTCTTTTATTGGTACATAACCTTTTTGATTTTTATCTTGTAATATATTAAAAATCTTTTTTTCTGCACCTTCCATAATATCTTCAACATTTTCAGATGGGTCATAGCCTAAGTCTATTATTTCATTTGCTGTTCTTATTAGATTTCTTAAAGTAGATTTTTCTTCTACTATTTTTATGTATTTTTCAGCATTTGCTGTTGTTGGAACTTTTTCTGGTAAATCGGCTAAATATTCAAATCCACCAACTTGTTCAAATTTTCCCATAGTTTCTAATTCTGATTTTACAGTAATTAAATCTATTGGCTCTGCTCTATTATATAAATTAAGCATTGCTGAATATATTAATCTATTATCTTCTCTATAAAAGTCTTCTTCTTTTAAAACCTCTATACTACTTGAAACAGCTTCTTTGTCTGTTAACATGCTTCCTATAACTGCTTGCTCTGCTTCTATATCGTGTGGTGGTATTTTCCCTAGTTCCATTGCCTTTTCCCCCTCTTATGCTTTTGATATTACATCTATTTTTAGTTTTCCAACTACTCCTTCATATAGTTTAATTTCTATTGTAAACATTCCTAAAGTTTTTATTGTTTCTTTTAAATCAATTTTTTTCTTATCAACTTTTATGTTATATTGTTTTTCTAGGTTTTCAGCTATTTCTTTTGAAGAAACTCCTCCAAAGATTTTTCCATTTTCTCCTGCTTTTACTTGAACTTTCATTAATATTTTTGATAATTTATCTGCTATTTTTTGTGCTTCTTCTTTTTCTTGAGATTTTTTAAATGCATTTGAATCTTGTTTTGCTTTTAATTTACTCATATTTTCTGCATTTGCTTCTACTGCTAAATTTTTTGGAAATAAAAAATTTCTTGCATATCCATCTGATGCATTAATTACTTGGTCTTTTTTTCCTACTCCTTTAATATCTGCTTTTAGTATTACTTTCATTAAAATCACTACCCTTCATTTTATTTAGCTTTATATAGTTTACAACATTTTTTAAGTTTTTTCAACCAAAACACACTAAATTTAAAAAGGAATTGAATTTTACTCCAATTCCTTAATTTTATTCTTTAATTTTCTATTTCTGTAAAATATTCATTAATTCTTATTATTAATTCTTGTTTAGCTTCTTCCATTGTCATTCCTTCTACTTGAGCTCCTGCAAGTGTTATATGACCTCCGCCTCCAAGTTTTTCTAATATGACTTGTACATTTATATCTCCAATTGAACGTCCACTTATACAGATTTTATCTCCTGTATTTCCTAATACAAATGATGCTGTTACATCATTTATTGTAAGTAATTCATCTGCTGCTTTTGCACAAATTAAGCTTACATCTTTAGCTTTTTCTTTATCATATATAGCAATTGCAATGCTTTCGTTTACTATTTCAGCACTTTTTACTATATCTGCTATAATGTTAAATGATTGTAAATCACTTTGAAACCATTTTTTTACTTTTATTATATCAACACCACATCTACGTAAATATGCGGCTGCTTCAAAGGTTCTTACACCTGTTTTAAATGTAAAACTTTTTGTGTCCATCATAATTCCTGCATATAAGCTTTCTGCTTCTATTTTCTTTAATTCAACATTTACATCTGTATATTGTAATAATTCTGTAACTAATTCTGCTGCTGAAGAAGCATATACTTCTTGGAATGTTAATGTAGCATCTTCTATATAATCTGCACTTCTTCTATGATGGTCTATTACAACTATTTTCTTTGCTTTTTTTACAACTTCTTCTGATTCTACATATGTGTTTTTATGAGTATCTACTATAACTAGCAAAGTATCTTCATCTATGTTTTCTTCTGCTACTTCTTTGCTTATCAAGACATCTTCATACTCTGGTTCTTCTGCTAATAAGCTTTCTTTAAAACTTTGTAGTGTTGGTGTATCACTTGTTATTATATAAGCATTTTTGTCTAAACTTTTTGCTATTCTATATACACCTATACTTGAACCCATTGCATCTATGTCTGGATTCATATGTCCCATTATCATTACTTTGCTTGATTCTTTTATAAGATTTTCTAAGGCATGTGCAACAACTCTTGCTTTTACCTTTGTTCTTTTTTCAACTTCTTGAGCTCTTCCTCCAAAGAATTTATATATATCATTTTGTCTAATAACAGCTTGGTCTCCACCTCTTCCAAGTACTATGTCCATAGCTGTTTGTGCTGATTTATATTTATCTTTGTCATTTTTTCCTTCATTAGATATTGCTATGCTTAATGTAAATTGAACTTTTTGTTTTGGGTCTATTTCTTTGATTTTATCTAATATACTAAATTTATCTTCTTTTATTTTTTCTAAGTATCTTTGCTCGAAAATGTATATATATCTGTCTCTATCTGATTTTATTAATACACCATTTGTATCATTTGTCCATTCATATATATTTTTATCTATTTCAGCAACATATTGTGCTTTTTCTTCACTTTCAAGCATTTGCATATTTTCTTCATAATTGTCTATCATAATAATTCCAACACATGATTTTGAATCATTATATTCTTTTTGAAGTTTTATTTTTTCTGTTTCATTTATAAAATATAATATTGCCATATATTCTTTTTGGTTTTTATTATATTTTTTTGACTTAACAAATTTCCCAATCATTTTGTATGTTTTTTTATTGATATTTACTGTTTTTAATATGTTTGTATCTTTTTGTTGTTCTTTATTTCCTATTTCTGCTTTTAATTCAAACATTAAATCATTTATTAGACTATTCATATCAATATTAGCAAATTCTGATACAAATTTTGAACTTTTCCATACTACATTTCCATCTGTTTCCATTATTATAAGTGGAAATGGTGAATTTATTAAACTTGTTTTGGCTGCTGAATCAACTGTTAGTGTTAAGTCTTGTAATGTTTCTGATATTTCACTTTTTCTTTTATTATTTGCAAAATATGTGTATGCTGAAACTAATACAAATATAAATATTGATGGTATTATAAATTTTGTGTTTTGTATTGATATTGCGATTAATAGTAATAATATTATTATTAAATATATTTTTGTTCTTGATACTAAATTATCTAAGAACTTTTTATTATTATTGTTTTGCATAAAACTCTCCTTTTCTACCTATTATATTGTACTTCTAAAAAGCGATTTTGTCAAATAATTCGGTTAAAAGCAAAAAAAATTGAGATAACTTCATACTCACATTATCTCAACTTTTATATAAATTATTCAGCTTTGTTTTCTACTGTTTCTGCTGGAGCTTCTACAGCTTCTTCTTTAACTTCAGCAACTGGTTCTTCTACTAAATCTTCTTTAATAGTAATTTCTCTATTTTCGATTCTAGCTCCAACCATTTCTTTAGTTTTAGCAGCTTTACCAACTCTGTCTCTTAAGTAGAATAATCTAGCTCTTCTAGCTTTACCAACTCTTACTAATTCTACTTTTTCAACTAATGGTGAATGTACTAAGAATGTTTTTTCAACACCAACACCATAAGATGTTTTTCTTACTGTAAATGTTTGGTTAACTCCTCCACCTTGTACTTTGATTATAATTCCTTCGAATACTTGGATTCTTTCTTTGTTTCCTTCTTTAATTCTAACGTGAACTTTTACTGTGTTACCAACTTTTAATTCTGGTATTTTATTCTTTAGTTGTTCATGTTCTATTGATTTAATAATATCCATTTTAGAATTTACCTCCTTCTTTATTTTGAGCGGTGCCTCTTTTTTGGGCACGTCATTTTTATTTTTCTAAAATTCTTTTATCTTTTTCAGATAATTCAATATTTTCTAAAAGGTCTGGCCTTTTTTTCCTTGTGTTTATTAAACTTTGTTCTCTTCTCCATTTGTCAATATTTTCGTGATGACCTGAAAGTAATACTTCTGGTACTTGTTTCCCGTTAAAAACTTCTGGTCTTGTGTATTGCGGATATTCTAAAAGTCCTTCTGAAAATGATTCTTCTTTTGTTGAATCATCTTTTAAAACTCCCTCTATATATCTGCTTACACTATCGATTACTATCATTGCTGGAAGTTCTCCTCCAGTTAAAACATAATCTCCTATAGAAATTTCTTCATCAACAATCTCATCTATTACTCTTTGGTCTATTCCTTCATAATGACCACAAAGAAGTATTATATGTTTTTCCTTAGATAATTCTACTACTTTCTTTTGGTTTAATTTTTGTCCTTGTGGAGACATATATATAACTTTTGCATCTTTATAATCTAAAGATTTATAAGCATCATATACAACATCTGGCATCATAACCATTCCTGCTCCACCACCATAAGGAGTATCATCTACTTTTTTATGTTTATTTTTTGAAAAATCTCTAATATTTATTAAATTAATATTTATTAGTCCCTTTTCTTTTGCTCTTCCAATAATGCTTTTGTTTAAAGGTTCAAACATTTCTGGAAAAAGTGTTAAAACATCAAATTGCATTTTTTTCTCCTTATACTTCTAAATTAATCCATTTAAAATATGTACAATTATTTTCTTTTCTTCTAAATTGATGTCTTTTACAACATCTGATATGGCTGGTAATAATATTTGTTTTCCAAGTTCATCTTTTACAACATATATGTCATTACTTCCTGTATTGAATATATCATCTAATTTTCCAAGAAGTTTTCCATCATCTGAGTAAACATCTAATCCTATTAAATCTACAATATAATAAGTACCTTCTTCTAATTCAGGTTCATCTTCTCTTTTTACTTTTAAATAGTAATTTCTAAGAAGTTCTGCTTCCTCAGGAGTGTTAACTCCTTTTAATTTCATAAGTACCATACCTTTGTGGTATTTTACTTCTTCGATTTCATATTCTTTTTTAGTATTATTTTTTTCAATATATATCTTTTCTAAATCATCAAATCTGTTAATATCATCTGTAAATGGTTTTATTTTTACCATTCCTTTTATTCCAAATGTATTAACTATTTGACCTATTTCTAAAAATTCTTGCATTCTATTACTCCATATAAAAAATTATCCAATAAATTCAACTGTAACTTTCTTATGTTCTTTTCCTGCTATAGATTTTACAAGTGTTCTTATAGATTTAGCAAGTCTACCTTGTCTTCCTATTACTTTTCCCATATCTTCTTCAGCAACTTTTACTTCAAATACTACTGATTTTTCTCCATCCAATTCATTTATTTGAACTGCATCTTTATTATCAACTAGACTTAGTATAATTGTTTCTAAAATTTCTTTCATAGTTAGATTTCCTTCCTATTTTTTATTAATCAAAATATTTAAAGTGTTACTTTCTTTAAATTATTTAGTAGCTTTTTCTATTAAAGCTTTTACTGTATCTGTTGGTTTTGCACCATTTTTAATCCATTGTGCAACTTTTTCTTGATCTAATACTACTGTTGATGGTTCTGTCATTGGATCATATGTTCCTATTTTTTCTATTATTTTACCATCTCTTGGGCATTTAGAATCTGCAACAACTATGTGATAGAAAGGAGCTTTTTTCTTTCCTTCTCTTTGTAATCTGATTTTTACCATTATAATTCACCTCCTACAAATATTGGTTAAAAGGATTATTCCTTTATATATATAGCATTTTAAAATAGGGAAATTTTTGATAGGGAAGAAAAGGGCATCCCTTTTTCCCTCTCCCTTTTTCAAAAAGTTAATAACTTATTTAGATTTTAAAATTTTTCAATGTGTTTTCATCTATTCCATTCATTAATCTTTTCATTCCACCTTTGTTTTGTTTCATTTGTTTCATCATTTTTTGTGTCATTTCATATGATTTAATGAATTTGTTTATGTCTTGTACTGTTGTTCCACTACCTTTTGCAATTCTTATTCTTCTACTTGCATTTAGTAGTTTTGTGTTTCTTTTTTCTTTTTTTGTCATTGAACATATAATTGCTTCTATTTTTGCAAATTCTTTGTCATCTACTTTGATGTCTTTGAATTGATTCATTCCTGGAATTAGTTTTAGTATTGAAGAAAATGATCCCATTTTCTTTACTTGTCTTATTTGAGCTAAATAGTCATCTAAGTCAAGTTCATTTTTTCTCATTTTCTTTTCTAGTTTTTCTGCCTCTTCCATATCAAAAGCTTCTTCTGCTTTTTCTATTACGGCTAACATATCTCCCATTCCAAGAATTCTTGATGCCATTCTGTCTGGATGAAAAACTTCGATATCACTTAATTTTTCTCCTGTTGCTGCAAATTTTATAGGCTTTCCTGTAACTTTTTTAACAGATAATGCTGCACCACCACGTGTGTCACCATCTAATTTGGTTAAAACTATACCATCAATTCCTACTTTTTCATTAAAAGTTTGAGCAACATTTACAGCTTCTTGACCAGTCATAGAATCTACAACTAATAGTATTTCATGTGGCCTTACACTTTTCTTAACATTTTGTAATTCTTCCATTAATTGTTCATCAATTTGTAGACGTCCAGCTGTATCTAGAATTATTACATCATTTAATTTTGACATTGCAACATTCATTGCTTGTTTTGCAATATGTACAACATCTTTTGATTGTTCATTTGCATATACTGGTATATTTAATTGTGCTCCGACAACTTGTAATTGTTTAATAGCTGCTGGTCTATATACATCGCAAGCTACTAATAATGGCTTTTTACCTTGTTTTCTAAATAGATTTGCAAGTTTTCCAGCTGTTGTTGTTTTACCAGAACCTTGAAGTCCAACTAGCATTATTATTGTTGGTGGATTCGAAGAAAAATTAACTTTACTTTCTGTTCCTCCTAATAATTCAACTAATTCATCTTTTACTATTTTTATTACTTGTTGCCCTGGTGTTAATGATTTTAAAACGTCTTGTCCTAAAGCTTTTTCTTGAATGTTTGATATGAATTCTTTTACTATTTTATAGTTAACATCTGCTTCTAGTAATGCAAGCTTTACTTCTCTAAGCATTTCTTTTAGGTCTGAGTCTGTTATTCTTGCTTTACCTCTAAGCTTTTTTGTTATTTCTTGTAATCTAGAAGATAACCCTTCAAAAGCCATGTACTTACCTCCCTTAAACTAAACAGTTTAATTCTTTTTTTATTGTTTCCAAGATAGTTTCTACTTGTTTATCAGATGAATTCTTTTGAATTTTTGTTAATTCTGATAAAACTTGTTCAATTTTCTTTTCTTGATTCAACGTCCTTTTCATAAATAACAACTTTTCCTCGTATTCGAAAAGCTTTTTCTCTCCCTTCTTTATTATGTCTCTAACAGCTTGCCTAGTGATCTCATTGTTTTCAGCTATTTCTGATAGTGACAAGTCGTTATTATAGTAGTCATTTAAGAATTCAAGTTGTTTTGGAGTTAATAACTTTCCATATAAATCACACAATATACTTATTTTTACTTTTTTATCCATAAATACTACCTTCTTTTTTGTAATGCTAATATACTTTACACTATTTTTTTACATTTGTCAAGGGTTTTGGCCGAATTTTCTTCTTTTGCACCATATATGTTATCTTTGCAACAAAACTACTAGGCACAAAATGACTAAAAAATATTCCTGCTTTTACATCTAGTCCTGGAATAATATAGAATTTACCTTTTAATAATTTATCTATAGCAAATTTGGCAACATTATAGCTATTTGCCTCTCTCATATGGAATTTTACATTTGCTACATTATTGAAATTTGTATTTACCGGTCCTGGACATAAAATACTAATTTGAACTTTTGATTTTTCTTTTCTTAATTCTTCTCTTATTGATTCTGAAAGTCTTACTACATATGCTTTTGTTGAATAATATGTTGCCATCAATGGCCCCGGCATAAATCCAGCAATTGATGCTACATTCAAAATTTTCCCACTATTTTTTGCTTTCATATCTACTAAATATAATTTTGTTAAAATATGATATGCTATTATGTTTGTTTTTATCATTGACAATTCCTTGTTTAATTCTGTATGTGTGAAGTTTCCACAATCTCCAAATCCTGCATTGTTAATTAAGATATCCACATCTTTTACATTTTTGTGTAAATCTATACAGTTTTCTTCTTGTGATAAATCCATTGATATTGTTTCAATTTTTATATTGTTGCTTTCTTTTAATTCTTTTTCTAATTCTTTTAATTTTTGCTCATCCCTTGCTACCAATACTAAATTGTAGTTCTTTTTTGCTAGTATTCTAGCCATATCTCTTCCTATTCCAGAAGATGCTCCTGTTATTAATGCTTTCATGTGTGTCCCTCCAATATTATTATTTTATCATAAAACTAAAAAATTATTGACTTTTATTCTTTTTATGCGTATAATAATTATAGAAAGATAAGCGGCCACAAAGTGTGGCATGCCGTTAATTATGTTTTTTAATAAAATACATCTCTAACGTCCAGACAGAGATGTGTTTTTTTTGCTATCTAATTTTCTCATTGTAACTTTTAAAGCTACAAATAGAGCAATAGCGATAACAGTTACTATTGCAAGTTGAATAAATAGTATGTATATAAATAGTAAATAAACTTGTTCAAATAACATATGCACCGCCTCCTTTCATCAGGAAACGACACTTCACACTCTGTTTTGCTTATCTCATCAAAAGTATACTAAACTTTTACTTATAAATCAAGTATATATTTAAAATCTTTTTTATAAACTTTTAAGTAAATATATTTTATATTGTTGATAATATTATTTAAAAATGTTATAATAAGTTACACTTAAAAGAATGGAGGTAATATAATGAATGATTCAATAGAAGAACAATCTATTGAGGTGAAAGCATTAGAAAATTTTTTACTATATATAAAATTTAAAAATAATGAAGAAAAAATATATGATATGAAAGAAATGTTAAAATTTGATTATTATAAAAATTTAAGAAATAAAGAAAACTTTAAAAAGGTAAAAGTTTTTGGAATAACTTTAAAATGGAGCACCGGAGAAGATATTGCTCCAGAAAAAATATATTTTAATAGTATTCCTCTAGCTAGTTTTAATTATGAAATAAAAGAAATGAATTAATAAAAAGCATCAAATTCTTATAAAATTTGATGCTTTTTCTATTTCTTACTAAATTTAAATTTATTTAACACAATACCAACTTTATGAACAATTTCTGTTGATTTTTTATTAGCAATATCTTTACCAAAAGCCTTTCCACTAACAGTAAAAGCTGATACTAATGCACTTAATATAAATTGCATATTAAAAGGTAAATTTAATTCATTTCCTATTTTTATTGCTATCATTGCACTGATAGAACCACTCAATACTCCACATATATCTCCTATAACGTCTGCACAAATATTAGCAACTTTAGGAGCATTTTTTATTAATTTTATAGAATTTTTTGAGCCAGCTACTTTTTTTGTTGCTTTTGCATGAAACTCTTCTTCATTTGCAACAGTAACTGCTACACCTATAATATCAAAAAATATTCCTATTAAAACTACCAAAACTAATATTAATATTGCTGGTAATAAACTTAAATTTGACACTCCATTTGTTGATATATATGCAAATATCATTGATAAAATAAATGTCATTATAAATGATTGTATTATCCATTTTGTATTCGAGTGTTCTTTTTTGTTTTCTTGATTTTTTTTCATTTTTTCTTCTTCCTTTATAAAATTAAGACAAGCTTTTATGCTTGCCTTTAACTTAAATTTCTGTTTCTTAATTAAAGTTTTAGATGGTAAAAATCTAAGTAAATTTTACGGTTTAGGTCTGGTTGAATTTCTCTATTTCCCGCTTAACATTACTGTTATAGCCGTTTCCGTTTAAGGGAAATAACTAATTTTTTAGTCACCAGATCGCCACTTAAATCCGTACCTTAATCCCTAGATTTTCAAGCTTTTGGCAAAGCAAACATTCTAGAAGTTTTCCTTAACATACTTTTACAAGTTTACTAGTCTTTTTTGCAAGTGAAATTTCATAAGTTAAAGTAAAAAACATTTGGCCAAAATAATTTTTACTCCGTATAAACTAATCCCAATACACTCACTCGAGACAGGCTACACTATGTATTTTGTGTCTTGGCACTCAACATAGGTTTAACTTAAATCTATTTAAGCCTCCGCGAAATTAGGGAATCACATATATGCCATTATATATTACCCTAACCTCTTTACTCCCTGAATACACACAAAACTGGCATTTCGCGCACAAACAAGAAACTTCAACGATGTGCCCTTTAGTGGATTTTTAGCCCCACCCTCATAAACTTAAGTACGACTAGAATAATGCACCATCAATTAATATTATACAAGATTTTTTGAAATATTCCAATTGCTTTTTTGGTTTCTTTTTGTTTGTTTTAGATTTTAGTATCTAAAATATATTATTTTTCTCTTGTTTTCTGATTATTTCTGATTTAATCTCTGTTTTAATCAATTTTGCTTATATATTCTATAATTTCATTTACACATTTATCTACATTTATATTTTCAAAACGTTTTGTTATTTGGCTTTCACGTATTTTTTCTTCTGAAAAATCGACACTATCCGCTAAAAATCTTCTACACATTTCTTCATATTTAGGCTTTTCTTGTTGTCTTTCTCTTTTTAATGCTCTTTCTAATCTTATTCCATCATCAACTTCTATATAGATTGGAATTACTGTAATTTTATCTTCATTTTCAAAATATCTTTTCACAGCATTATAAGATTCTAGAGTTCCTTCCATCAATAAGTCATTTTGTTTTTCAAATTGTGAATCTTTTATTGTAGCATATGTCCATGGTCCATATACTGTATTGTATGTTCTGTATTCTATAATATTTGATTTTTCTTCTTTTAAATTATAATTCATTTTTTCGTTGCTTAGAAAATTATAGTCTATACCATCTTTTTCGCCTGTTCTAATTGGTCTTGTTGTATACAACACATATGGCTCTATGTTGATTTTTTCCTTTATTTTTTTATATATTGTATCTTTTCCAACTGAACTTTTTCCTATTAAATATATTATTTTCATTTTTTATTCCTTATCTTTTTTATTTTCTTCTTTTTCTTCGTTTTCATCATTTATTATTTTATTTATTGAGTTCATTATATCATCCATGTTTTCATCGAAATCATCTTTTACTAAGTTAAACATTTTTTTATTCCTCCTGGACTGTATTATATCATTTTGAATTTTAGATTTCAATTAAATTTATACAAAAATTAACACTTCACATTATCAGAAATCAATATTGACATATCAGTAAATATTGTATAAAATATTAAAAAAAAGTAAAAGATAAAACCAAAGACGAGGTGGTATAAATGAAAAATTTAGAAAATCAAATTTCTGAGCTCTTAAAAGAAATAGAAATAATGATTAAAAATGGAGAAAAAAGCAATATTGACGCAAAAAGAAAAGAGCTTGATTTATTATTACAAGAATATCTAAAAGATTTTAAATAGAATTTAAATAGTATATAGTACAAATATAATTCATTTATACAATTTAAAAATTTTGATAATATAAACAAAAAAGTTAGGTGGTATAAATGAGAAAAGCAAGTTTAATAAAAATTGGTAAAAATATACAAAAAATTAGAAAAAGCAATGGCTATACTCAAGAAAAACTAGCAGAAGAAATTGAAGTTTCTGTTAGATATATAAGTGATATAGAACAAGATAAGTCTAAACCATCTTATGAAGTTTTAATAAAAATTTGCAATATTTTTAAAATCGGTTTAGACCAAATTTTTTGTAATTATATAAATACAAAAGAGAATAAGAGTATGGAATATTCTTTAGCCGGTTTTGATAAACTTTCAAAAAGAGATAAAGAAACTATTGAAAATTTAATAGTATTTTTTAATAAGAGTAAAATGTAATTATTTCCTAAAAAAACTTTTCAATATTAATAAAATTTGATATTGAAAAGTTTTTCTTTATGTGTCCTACAAAATATACAAAATAAATTGAAAAAAAGCCAAAAATATAATATAATAAACCTATAATCAAGGAGGCAAAAATGAAAAAATTTGAAAAATACTCAGCAAATGAAAATAACCCAAATTGGAACAAAATAATATCTAGAGAATCACCACTATATAATAGGAATAATTTTATGAGAAGTGAATTTGAAAGAGACTATACAAGAATAATACATAGCACAGCATATAGAAGATTAAAACATAAAACTCAAGTATTCTTTTCACCTGAAAATGACCATATTTGTACAAGAATAGAACATGTAACTCATGTTGAATCTATAAGCTACACAATTGCTAAAAACTTAGGTTTAAATACAGAATTAACAAAAGCCATAGCAGTAGCACATGATGTAGGTCATAGCCCTTTTGGTCATGAAGGAGAAAAAATATTGTCTGAGATTTCTAATAGAGATTTAGGAATTAGTTTCTGGCATGAAAAAAATGGTCTAGAACTTGTTGATGATATAGAACTATTAGAAGATACTGAAAGATATAAACAAAATTTAGATTTAACCTATGCAGTAAGAGATGGTATCATTTCTCATTGTGGCGAAATTGATGAAAATTGTTTAAAACCAAGAGAAGAATTCATTGATTTAAATGATTACAAATTTCCTAATCAATATGCACCATATACTTGGGAAGGTTGTGTTGTAAAAATTTCTGATAAAATTTCTTATCTTTGCCGTGATATAGAAGATGCCATAACTTTAAAAATATTTAAAGATATTCCTGGCGAAGAAGATATTATTAATAATACTAACTTAATTAATAATTTAATATATGATTTATGTGAAAATTCTTCCCCAGAAAAAGGATTATGTTTATCAGAAAATGCTTTAAATTTAATGAATAGAATAAAAGCTTTTAATTATAAATATATCTATGCTTCTAATAGAATAAAGCCTTCAACAAGATACTTTAGAGTGGTAATAAATGAAATTTATAATCTTTTAAAATCTATGTATGATGGTCAAAATACTTTAAATAAATTGAATGATGTTTCTGACATCTACCCAAATTTATGCAAAGGTTTTATAAATTTCATTAATGATTATTATGATTTTGATAATAGAGAAAATTTAAGATTAAAAAATAAAGTTTTATTTTCAATCGACAATGAAAAAGATTTTTATAAAGCAATTATTTATTATATTTCTGGTATGACAGATAATTTTGCTATTGAAATATACAATGAAATTATACATTTTTAGTATTATATCTAAAATATCATAAAAAAGAATTTCTAACTATTAACTGCTAGAAATTCTTTTTTTCTTAATATATCTATTATTCATTATCTAATTTTATTCTTCACTACTTTTATTCCATTCTTTTCCATCAACAATTCTAGCTACCATCATTGAAGAAACATCATCTCCAATAACATTTAAAACTGTTGCTGGCATATCTATTATTGTTGCTATTATTGTTAAAATTGGCAACACTGCAACTGGATAACCCATCATTGTTATAATAAGCATTTCTGATATTGTTCCACCACCTATTGGAACTGCTGTAATTAACAAATTTGCAAGTAATGCTATTCCTAAAACCCAGAAAATATCTCCGGCCGTTGCTAAACTTGTTCCAAATAATCCTACTAAAAACATTATTTTAAATACAGAACCTATTATAGATCCATCTTTGTGGAAACTTGTTCCTAAAGGTATGGTTGTTTCTGCAATATCATCTGAAACTCCCATTTTCTTTGTTGATTCTATATTTATTGGAATACATGCTGCACTTGAACATGTTCCCATAGCTGTTACTGTTGCTGGTATAACATGTTTCCAAAAAGCCTTAAATCCTTTTTTTCCTCCTGCTATAAATGCATATATGCTATACATTATAAAATAATATAATATTGCAATTGCCAAATATACTAAAAATGTTTTTAAATAGCCTACTGCTATTGATGTACCAAATGTTCCGATAAATGATGCCATATAACATCCTAATCCTATTGGTGCATAATACATTATGATTTTTACTATATTTTCCATAACACTATTTGCTGATTCTAGTACTTTTCTAAATAGTTCTCCCTTTTCTTTTGACATATTTATTGCTATTCCTACAATTATAGAAAACACTAAAAGTGCTATTATATTATCTTTAGAAAATAGCTTTGAAAAATCGTTTACAGTAAGTAATTTTACTGTTCTATCTGCAATAGTCATATCATCTTCATTGTCTGTTTCTTCTGTTGTTGTCATTTCTTCTAATGAAGCTTTTATTTTTTCTCCATCTTCAGTATTTACAAGTTTTATAAAATATGTGCTTGCAAATCCTATTAATACTGCTATTACTGATGTTATTACAAATATTAGTAATATTGAGCCAATTATTTTTCCTATTCTTTTTGGCTGTTTCATTTTTGATATTGCTGTTGTTATGTTTAAAAATATTAGTGGAATTATTATAACTAATAATAGATTTAAGAATAAATCACCCAGTGGGCTTAGTATAGTTGCTTTTTCTTTGAAAATGATTCCAATGATACTACCAACAATTATAGCAACTAAAAGAATAATTGTTGATTTGTAATTTGATAAAAATTTTTTCATAATACTACCTCTTCCTATTTGCTTTTTTATTTGCAAACTTTTGATGGTAACTCAAAATATAATTATATTTTGAGGATTTTTTCTATTATATAATAAAAATATTCTAAATAGCAACTATTTAGAATATTTTTTATTTCAAATAAATTTCCGATCAAATAAATTTTTTTATCAAACTTTTGTAACAATTAATTGTGTCTATATATCTATTCTAACACCATTCTAATGCATCTTTATATTTTATTTTGCATTTTCTATTGTATTCCTTTGCATATTTTAAACCTTTACTAGTACCTTTTCCTTTTCTACTTGCCACATTTTGATCTATTAAGCATGGCATAATTACTGGGTATAATATATAGCGAGCTACTAAATGATTTATTACTTTATCTTGCAGATTTTGGCTTACTATTCTTCTTTCTTTCGGTTCATAAATTGTAAAAACATTATATTTTCCTACTTTATATGTTTTATTATTTATTTTGTTGCTTTTTCCAATATAACATTATATCTATTTAAATTCTTATTATTAAATTTGCTATCTACATCATAATTATTTCTTCTGTCTATTAATAAATAATTAATTTTATTTTCTTCTAACTTTGCTAATATTTTATTAGTTATAGATACAGAAAATGCGCATACTTTTATATTTTCCTCTATTGTTTTTAATTTATAGTTGAAAATATATGAAAAAATATACGCATCTTTTCCATAACTATAATAAAATTTTCCTATTTTTATAAGTACTACATATTCTGGATGTATTTGCTTAATATTTTTTACTATACTCATTTTTTGATATTTTTTAATTTGCGGCTTTTCCGAGAAGTCCAAAGGCCTTCTTGGTGTTAATTTTGTTTACAATGACCACTGCCTATTTTATGGAATATGCTGATTTTGGTGATGTTCCATCTCCTGAATTTTCTGTGTCTATTTGGACATTAGAGTTTAGAGTTATGATAGGGCGAAAAGCAAAGGTATGGGGGTAAGAGTCGCCATAAGAGTTATACAAGTTGTAAGATAACACGTCGCTCAACCACCAATAGCGTAAACCGAATTGAGCACCATAAGAATTACTATAGACGGAACGAGATGACATCCAATATGGTGAGTAATCACTTCCGTTATTTATAAACAATTCATAATATTTTGCATCTTTAAAATCTGTATTAGTCATTGATTTATTCCAGTATGTGTATTTTACTGTTAACGGATCTGCTCTATTTGTTTCTGTTTGATTTATTATTTCTGTTTGTTCGCTTAATCCTAGTTTTCCTTCTGTTCCATTTCCTAATTGTCCTTTTTCTTGTGCTAAAATACTTGGATAGCATTTATATGATAGTTCAAATGTTTTTCCATAATCCGAAACTATTGTACTAAAATCTGTTATTTTCATTTTATTTTGTACATCTTCTATTTTTACATTTTGCACATTACTTGCTAAACTTGAGTTATATAATGTTTTACAAGTTTTATCTAACAAATATACTGCATTATTATATCCATTATATCCTCTTAAAGTTATTGTTGATGTTGTTGGTAATTCACTTATTAATCTTACTTGTCCATCTTTTACATCTAGTACTCTCCAATTTAACCCTGTTTCTTGTGTTAATGTTGATGTTGTATTATCAGCAGAACCAGAATATGTTCCTAGCTCTGTTATCATTGAGTTTATACTCTCTGTACTTGCTGTATCTGGTGTGTATTTTATATAATCTCCTACTTTTACTTTATTTATTAATAGATTATCTCCTTCTTTTTCTTCTCCTTCTGCTAAATTTTTATCTATTTCTTCTAAGTATTCTGATAATATTTTATTTTCTTCATTTTGTGCATTTATTGTTTTCCTTTTTGCTTCTTTTGCACTTGTAAACAATCCATTATCTCCACTTAATGTTGCTATACTTATTCCTGCTAAAATTAATAAAATCACTATTGTTATTACTAGGGCTATAAGTGTTATCCCCTTTTTCTCATTTGCTAACATTTTAATCCTCCTTTGTATTTCATTTTTTATATTTTATCATATCAGTTTTTCTATTACAATATTTTTTTACAAATTTTTCCTTTATTTTTTTGTATTAATTATACTTTTTATATACATTCCAGATTCAGATAAATTTTCATTAATACTATTTAAGTTTATATTATTTCCTTAGTTTATATTAGTTTTAAATTAATTCTATTGGAATATAATTATTATTTTTATCTATTGGAAATAACTCATTTTTCATACAAATAACTCCACCATTTCCAATTTCTAATCCAAATTTTTCTATAACATTAAAATTTTTAATAGCTTCTTTTCCTAGATTAGCACTTTTCTTTATTTCTATTGGGTAAACTTTATTATTTTTTATAATTAATAAATCTATTTCTTTTCCGTTATTATCTCTATAATAATATAAATATTTTTTAGCATCTAGTCCATTATTTATAAACGATTTTATAATTTCACTTACAATATATGTTTCAAAAATAGCTCCATTATATGCACTTTTTTCTAATGTAGTAGCATCCATATAACCAGCTAAATAACAAGCTAATCCTGTATCCATAAAATATACTTTTGGTTTTTTTACGATTCTTGCAATATTATTATTTGAATATGGTTGCAATAAATATACTATTCCTGTATTAGTTAATATTGAAAGCCATTTTTCTGCTGTTGCATTTGTTATTCCAATTCCATTACAAATATCTGATATATTTAACTCTTGACCAGTTCTTACAGCAACATTGCTAATAAATTTTAAAAATTTTATCTCATCTTGAACATTTATTAATTGTCTTATATCTCTTTCTATATATGTTCTTATATATGTTTCAAAATATTGATTTCTATCTATATCTTTATTTTTATATAGTTCAGGGTAACTTCCTTTTATTATTTTTTCAAATACTTCTATTGTTGATTCTATTTTTGTTTTCTTTTTTTTCTTTAATATTTCTATATCAGGAATAAATAATTCATTTTCCATATTTTCAATTTCTCTGTTTGTTAATCCATTCAAATCTAAAATAGATATTCTTCCTACCAAAGATTCAGTTACATCTTCCATTGTTTCAAAAGCTTGTGAACCTGTTAAATAAAATAGCCCATTACATTTTACTTTATTATTTTTTAAATTTTCTAACCTTTTATTATCTACGATTATTTTTATATATGATAATAAATTTGGTGCATATTGAAATTCATCTATAACTAATGGCATTTCATAGGTTCTTAAAAATAATTCTGGATCCTCTATTGCTAAGGCTCTCACATTTAAATCATCAAGAGATACAAAATTTATTTTTTCACTTTTATTGTTATCTGCCATAATATTTAATAATGTTGTTTTTCCAACTTGCCTTGGTCCTGTTATCATGATTACTGGAAATGTATCTTTCATCTTTTCAATTGTTTTTTCCATTGTTCTTTTTATATAATCACTCATATCTTACCTCCACTAATATTATTATACAACTTTATTATATTATTTTCAATAATTTTTATACATTTTTATACTGAAATTATAAAAATGTATAGATTTTATTATATTTTATCTATACATTTTTATATTATTTTTTTATTTTTCGCAATTCTTTAAAAAAATCTTTTAATAAATTTTCACAATCTTCTTGTAAAATTCCTTTTTCATATTCAACCTTATGATTAAATGTATAATCCTCTAATAAATTAAATACTGAGCCTACTGCACCTGTTTTTTCATCACTTGCACCGATATAGACTTTTTTTATTCTCGAATTTATTAAAGCTCCTGCACACATTGAACATGGCTCTAAAGTTACATACATCTCACAATCAATTAATCTCCAAGAATTTAGTTTTTTACTAGCTTTTTGAATTGCTAATATTTCTGCATGTTTTGTTGTATCTAATTTTGTTTCTTTTAAATTATGAGCTCTTGCTATAACTTGTCCATCTTTTACTATTACTGCACCAACCGGTACTTCTAGTTTATTATATGCCTTTTTTGCTTCTTTTAAAGCTTCTTTCATAAATTTTTCTTTTTCTTCCATTTAAATTCTCCGTATATGCTTTTTTATAATTATATCAAATTATTTATTTTTTACAATGTTTAAGACTATAATTTTTTAAATATTCCATTTGTATGATGTCTTCTAAATATCTTTCTTCATTTGTTTTTGTTTTTTGGGATGCTTTTAATAATAAATATGAAAATAAAATTAAAATGATACTAATAATTATTGAAATAATTGTTGCCATAAACACCTCTCTTTCTTTTTAATATTATATTCTTTTGAAACAAAAAAAATTACACCAATATTTACATAAAATTATAACACTTGAAAATTTTTATGTCTTGAAAAAATTGTCGAAAAAATCAAAAAAAATTAAAGGCTAAAATCTAATATAAATTTAGCCTTTAATTTCTTATTATTCTTCTACATCAGCAACTTCTTCAAGTTTCTTTTCTGTATCAATATGAGTATTTAAATATCTCTTCATACCAGTACCAGCTGGAATTAATTTACCAATGATAACATTTTCTTTTAATCCAACTAAGTCATCTGTCTTACCTTTAATTGCAGCTTCTGTAAGAACTCTTGTTGTTTCTTGGAATGATGCTGCAGATAAGAAGCTTTCTGTAGCAAGTGAAGCTTTTGTAATACCAAGTAATACTCTTTTTCCTGTAGCAGGACGTTTTCCTTCTGCTATTGCTTCATTGTTTTTATCTTCAAATTCATACATATCTATTAAAGAACCTGGGAACATATCTGTATCTCCATTATCTTCAACTCTAACTTTCTTAAGCATTTGTCTACCAATAACTTCAACGTGTTTGTCGTTGATGTCAACACCTTGGTTTCTATATACTTTTTGAACTTCTGATGTTAAGTATTCGTAAACACCTTCTGGTCCTTTTAATTCTAAAATTTCTCCTGGATTAATTGAACCTTCTATTAATGGATCTGCAACTTCTACCATGTCTCCATCTTTTACTTTCATTTTTGAACCAAATGGTATTGTATATGTTCTTGAATCATCTTTAGATGTAACTATAACTTCTTTCTTTTTCTTTGTTTCTTTTATTTTTACTTTACCAGCAATTTCAGAAATTATTGCAACACCCTTAGGTTTTCTAGCTTCAAATAATTCTTCAACCCTTGGAAGACCTTGAGTTATATCAGCTACACCGGCAACACCACCAGAGTGAATTGTTCTCATTGTAAGCTGTGTACCAGGTTCACCAATTGATTGAGCTGCTATAATACCAACAGATTCGCCAATTGATACTAAGTTTCTTCTTGCTAATCCCATACCATAACATTTTTGACATACACCATGTTTTGAACGACAAGCTAAAACTGAACGTACTTCTAGTTTTTCAATTCCTGCTGCTACTATTTTTTCTGCTATGTCTTCTGTTATCATTGTATTTGTATCAACAATAAGTTCTTTTGTATTTGGATCATATACATCGTTTACAACATATCTTCCGATAAGTCTTTCTTGCATTTTTTCAATTATTTGATTTCCATCTTTGATATCATATACTATTAAACCTTCATGTGTTCCACAATCATGTTCTCTTACTATAATATCTTGTGATACATCAACTAATCTTCTTGTTAAGTAACCTGAATCGGCAGTTCTTAAAGCTGTATCTGAAAGTCCTTTACGTGCACCATGGGCAGAAATGAAGTATTCTAGGGCATCTAGACCTTCTGCAAATGATGATTTGATAGGAATTTCAACTGCTTTACCTGTTGTACTTGCCATAAGTCCACGGATACCAGCAATTTGTCTTAATTGGTTCATATTACCTCTGGCTCCAGATTTAACCATCATATAGATTGGGTTTAAGTCATCAAAGTTTTCTTCCATTGCTTGACTGATTTTCTTTGTTGTTTCTTCCCAAACTTTAATTACTGAGTTATATCTTTCGTCGTTTGTAATTAAACCTCTTGCATATTGTTTTCTAATTGTTTCTATTTTCTTGTCTGCTTCTGCAAGTAATTCTTTTTTAGCTGCGGGTACTTTTACATCACTCATTGAGAATGTGATACCTGCAACTGTAGAATATTTAAATCCTAATGCTTTAACATAGTCTATTACTCTTGCAGATTCTTCTAATCCATGAGTTCTTATAACTCTTTCGATAATTGTTCCCATTGATTTTTTCATAACTGGGAAGTCTATTTCGTATTGGAATGGATCTTCTTTTCTATCTATAAATCCTAAGTCTTGAGGAATTCCTTTATTAAATATAATTTTTCCTACACTTGTTTCGATTTTTTTAGATTTCATTTCTCCGTCTATTTCTTTTGTTATTCTTACGAATATTTTAGCATGGATATCTACATCTTTATTTTCGAAAGCCATTATTGCTTCATCTGGATCTTTGAAGTATTTTCCTTCTCCTTTTTGTCCATCTAGAGTCATTGTTAAGTAATAACTTCCTAAAATCATATCTAGTCTAGGTACTGCAACTGGTTTACCATCTTGTGGTTTTAATAAGTTGTTTGTTGCAAGCATTAAGTATCTTGCTTCTGCTTGTGCTTCTGGTGATAATGGTAAATGCACTGCCATTTGGTCACCGTCGAAGTCAGCATTAAATGCTTCACAAACTAATGGGTGAAGTTTGATTGCTCTACCTTCAACTAATATTGGTTCAAATGCTTGGATACCTAATCTGTGTAGTGTTGGAGCACGGTTTAACATTACAGGATGATCTTTTATAACATCTTCTAATATTTCCCATACTTCTGGTCTTAATCTTTCTACCATTCTCTTAGCATTTTTTATGTTTTGTGCTATTCCTCTTTTTACTAATTCTTTCATTACAAATGGTTTGAATAATTCAACTGCCATTTCTTTTGGAAGTCCACATTGATAGATATTTAATTCTGGTCCTACAACAATAACTGAACGTCCAGAGTAGTCAACCCTCTTTCCTAATAAGTTTTGACGGAATCTACCTTGTTTTCCTTTTAACATATCTGATAATGATTTTAATGGTCTATTACCAGCTCCTGTTACTGGTCTTCCTCTTCTGCTATTGTCTATTAAGGCATCTACTGATTCTTGTAACATACGTTTTTCGTTTCTTACAATTATTTCTGGTGCACCTAATTCTAATAATCTTTTTAATCTGTTATTTCTGTTTATAACTCTTCTATATAAGTCATTTAAGTCAGATGTTGCAAATCTACCACCGTCTAATTGTACCATTGGCCTTAATTCTGGTGGGATTACTGGTACTACTGACATTATCATCCATTCAGGTCTTGTGTTTGAAAGTCTGAATGAATCTACTGTATCTAATCTTTTTACAAGTTTGCTTTTCTTTTGCTCACTTGCTGTTTCTAATTCTTTTCTAATTTGTTTAGATAATTTGTCTAAATCTATTTTTTCTAATAATTCTTTTAAAGCTTCTGCACCCATTTTTGCTTTAAATGAACCTCTACCATATTTTTCTTCTGCTTCATGATATTCTTTTTCATTTAAAACTTGGCATTCTGCTAAATCAGATGTTCCTTTGTCTGTAACTATGTATGAAGCAAAATATACTATTTTTTCAAGGTTTCTTGGAGAAACATCTAGCATTAAAGCTATTCTACTTGGAATTCCTTTGAAGTACCAAATATGTGCTACTGGTGCTGCAAGTTCTATGTGTCCCATTCTTTCTCTTCTAACTTTTGATTTTGTAACTTCTACTCCACATCTGTCACAAACTATTCCTTTATATCTAACTCTTTTATATTTACCACAATGACATTCCCAGTCTTTTGTTGGCCCAAATATTCTTTCACAGAATAAACCATCTTTTTCTGGTTTTAATGTTCTGTAATTGATTGTTTCTGGTTTTTTTACTTCACCTTTTGACCATTCTCTTATTTTTTCATCTGATGCGATTCCTATTTTTATTTTATTAAAAATATCTAATTCGTCCACGTTTTGTTTTCCCCCTCAATTATAGAGTTTTTCAAAACAGATTAAGAGGACTAGCCACCGCTCTTGCAATTCCCTTCTGTCGCCTCTTATCTTTTTGAAATATATTCAGTTATTCTTTTCTATAAATTAATCATCTAAATTGTCTTCTGACATATCACTATCAAAAATAGCCTCATCATCTTCATCATCTAAGTTTTGGAATAGTTCATCATTTTCTGAATCATTTTCATCATCTAATAATATGTCATCTTCTTCAGCTTCAACGTAACCGTCTTTTAAGTCATCTTCTGCAACAACTTCGTCTTCAGCTAAGTATTTGTTATCTTTTTCTGGGTCATATTCAATTCCGTCTTCTATGTTTTCTTTAAGTTCTAATTCTTGATTATCTTCAGAATATAAACGTACATCTAATCCTAAAGATTGTAGTTCTTTTACAAGAACTTTGAAGCTTTCTGGAACTCCTGGTTCTGGAATATTTTCACCTTTAACGATTGCTTCATATGTTTTTACTCTACCTACAACGTCATCAGATTTAACTGTTAACATTTCTTGTAGTGTATATGCTGCACCATATGCTTCTAATGCCCAAACTTCCATTTCTCCAAAACGTTGTCCACCGAATTGTGCTTTACCTCCAAGTGGCTGTTGTGTTACTAATGAGTATGGTCCGGTTGAACGAGCATGGATTTTATCATCTACTAAGTGGTGTAGTTTTAACATATACATAACACCAACTGTAATTGGCTTGTCAAATGGTTCACCAGTTCTACCATCATAAAGAATTGATTTACCATCTGGTGTCATTCCAGCTTGTTTTAATAATTCTTCTACATCTTCTTGTGTTGCACCATCAAATACTGGTGTTGATACGTGCCATCCTAATGCTTTTGCAGCTCCACCTAAGTGAACTTCCAAAATTTGTCCTAAGTTCATACGTGATGGAAGACCTAGTGGGTTAAGTAAAATATCTATTGGTGTACCATCTGGTGTGAATGGCATATCTTCTTCTGGTAATACTCTTGAAATAACACCTTTGTTACCATGACGTCCGGCCATTTTATCTCCAACTGATATTTTTCTTTTTGTTGCTATATAACATCTAATTATTTGATTTACTCCAGGTCCTAATTCATCTGAATTGTCTCTAGTAAATATTTTAACATCCACTATTGTTCCTGCTTCTCCGTGTGGTACTCTTAATGATGTATCTCTAACTTCTCTAGCTTTTTCTCCGAAAATAGCTCTTAATAATCTTTCTTCAGCTGTTAATTCTGTTTCTCCTTTTGGAGTAACTTTACCAACTAATATATCTCCTGGTCTAACTTCTGCACCAATTCTGATTATTCCGTTTTCATCTAAGTCTTTTAATACATCATCACCAACGTTTGGTATGTCTCTTGTTATTTCTTCTGGTCCTAATTTTGTATCTCTACATTCGCAATCATATTCTTCAATATGTATTGATGTAAATACATCTTCTTTTACTAATCTTTCATTTAGAAGAATAGCATCTTCGTAGTTATAACCTTCCCATGTTGAGAATGCTACTAAACAGTTTTTACCTAAAGCCATTTCTCCGTTTTTTGTTGATGGTCCATCTGCTATAGCATCACCTTTTTTAACTATTTCACCTTTTTTTACCATTGGCCTTTGATTGATACATGTACCACCATTTGTTCTTTTGAACTTACGTAATTTGTGTACTATTGTTTTACCATTATTGTATTTTACAGTAATTGCATCACCTGTTACTTTTTCTATTACTCCATCATCTTCAGCTAATATTAATATTCCTGAATCTTTTGCAGCTCTATATTCCATACCTGTTCCTACTATTGGTGCTTCAGTTGTTAATAGAGGCACTGCTTGACGTTGCATGTTAGAACCCATTAAGGCTCTTTTTGCATCATCATGCTCTAAGAATGGTATCATTGCTGCAGCTATAGAAACTAATTGTTTTGGTGAAACATCTATGTATTGTACCCTGTCTTTTTCAACTTCTATGATTTCATTTCTATATCTAACTCTAATTCTGTTATTTATAAATTCTCCATTTTCATCCATTGGCTCTGATGCTTGAGCTATAATGTAGTTATCTTCAACATCTGCACTCATATATTCAACTTCATCTGTTGCTCTATGTGTTTCTGGATCTATTTTTCTATATGGTGTTTCAATAAATCCATATTCATCTATTTTAGCAAATGATGAAAGTGCTGATATAAGTCCAATGTTTGGTCCTTCTGGAGATTCTACTGGACATAATCTACCATAGTGTGTATAGTGAACATCTCTAACTTCGAAACCAGCTCTTTCTCTTGTAAGACCTCCAGGTCCTAAAGCTGAGATTCTTCTTTTATGTGTTAATTCTGAAAGTGGGTTAGTTTGGTCCATAAATTGTGATAATTGTGAACTTCCAAAGAATTCTCTAATTGATGATGTTATTGGTTTTGTGTTTATTAATGTTTGTGGTGTTACTACATCTAAGTCTTGGATTGTCATTCTTTCTCTTACAACTCTTTCAAGTCTTGTTAAACCAATTCTAAATTGATTTTGTAATAATTCACCAACACATCTAATTCTACGATTTGCTAAATGGTCTATGTCATCTGGTTTTCCTAATCCATGTGATAGATTTAATAAGTAATTTACAGATGCAATTATATCTTCTGTTGTTATGTGTTTTGGTACTAATTCATCCATTCTTTCTTCAACAGTTTTTGGTAAATCTTTTTCATCTGTATTATCAATTATATTTTTTAATACTTGATAATTTACTTTTTCTTTTATATTTAAAGTAGAAAAATCAACTGTTGGTAATACTTTATGAATATCAACTATTCCATTTCCTATTATTCTTATTGTTTTATCTTCAACTAATATATCTACTATATTAATTCCAGAATTTTGAATATCTTCAGCTACTTCTGCTGATATTACTTCTCCTGCTTGTACAAAAACTTCTCCTGTTTCAGCATCCATTATATCACTTGCAGAAACTTTACCTTTTATTCTTGTTGCTAAATCTAATTTTTGATTAAATTTATATCTACCAACTTTTGCTAAATCATATCTTCTATTATCAAAGAATAATCCATTGAATAAGCTTCTTGCTGCTTCAACTGTTGGTAATTCTCCTGGTCTTAATTTTTTATAGATTTCTATTAAAGCTTCCTCTTGAGTTTTAATAGTATCTTTTGCTATTGTTGTTGATAATAATGTTTCATCTCCAAATAAATCTCTTATTTGGTCATCTGAAACTATGCCTAACGCTCTTAAAAGTGTTGTTACTGGTAATTTTCTAGTTCTATCAACACGTACATAGAATATATCATTTCCATCTGTTTCGTATTCAATCCATGCTCCTCTTAATGGCATTACTGTTGATGTGTATGTTTTCTTTCCTGTTTTTGTGTCAAATTCTTCTGCATAATAGCAACCTGGTGAACGAACTAATTGGCTTACTACAACTCTTTCTGCACCATTAATTACAAATGTTCCGCTATCTGTCATAAGTGGAAAATCACCTAAGTAAATTTCTTGTTCTTTGATTTCTCCTGTTTCACGGTTTATTAATCTAACTTTTACATGTAATCTTGTAGAATATGTAGCATCTCTTTCTTTTGCTTCTTCTAATGTGTATTTTGTTTTTTCTTCCATGTAATAGTCAAAGAATTCTAATACTAGGTTTCCAGAATAGTCTTCTATTGGAGATATATCTTTTAATACTTCTCCTAAACCTTCTTTTACAAACCAATTGTATGAATCTTTTTGAACTTGAATTAAGTTAGGCATTTCGATAAAATCGCCAACTTTAGCAAAGTCTTTTCTTGATGCTTTTTCGTATTGAACATCTTTAATTTTCAAAAAAATCACTCCTTATAAAATTATTATTGGTGAAGCAGATTTAAAAATTTTAAAGTTTCTTACTAAGATGTTGTTTTGTGTTTTACTTAGCTTGAAACTTATTTATTTGATTTTTAAAAAAGTCCTTCTTAGAATATAACTAGTTTTGTTATAAATTAATTTGCCTGCTTTTTCAAATTAATTTATTTTCAATTTTGTTATATTTAATTCCTCTTTTTTAAAATTTTTGACTTGTGTTTGATATGTCTTTTGAATTAAATTTTACTTGATTTCAAATTTTCGCATAAATTCATATTATATGATACCACAAATCACTTACGGAAGTCAAGCTTTTTGTGGACTTTTTTTAATATTTTATTTGCTCTTAAAAAACTTTATATTCAAATTAAAAAATAGTAAAACTTTTATTAAAAATTTTACTATTTTTATTAATTATTATATAAATAATCTATTGCTTCCTTAACATTTTTTACATTCCAATTTGAATCTTCTGGTGTAAAAGAAACCATCTCTGCTGATATTTCCTCTTGTTGTTCTTCTCCTTTTCCATAACCAGCTATTGCTCCTTCATATTCGCTCAGTGTTTTTTCTTCTTTATTTTGTGCATTTTCTGTCGCGTTTTTGGCATGTTTTGCATTATCAAATAAACCTGTCTGTGTTAAAGCAGATATTGCTACTCCAGCTAAAATCAACAGTATAATTATTGTTATTACTAATGCAACTAATGTAATACCTTTATTCTTATTATGCATTTTTTTGAATTTCCTCCTTTGTTTATCATATTTTTAAATATAACTTAATACCTTATATAAAAATATTAACATATTATTAATTTTTATTCAATATTTTTAACAAACATTTTTATCTTGCTCTAGACTTTTTAAATCATTTATAGTAAAATACAAAAGATTTAAAAACATATTTTAAGAAAGGATTTTTAAAATGGCAAGTTTACCTATTTTCATAAAATATTTAATAGTATGGTTAGTTAGTATGGTTCCAATAGTCGAATTAAGAGGAGCAATCCCAATCGCAGAAGGATTAGGATTAAACATATTTATCTATTACCCTATAGCAATAATAGGAAATATGCTTCCTGTACCAATAATTTTTTTATTTGCAAGAAAAGTATTAGAATGGGGAAAAGATAAAAAAATAATTGGAAAATTTTTTACTTGGTGCTTAGAAAAAGGCGAAAAAGGTGGGGAAAAACTAAAAAAGACAGCAGGAAACAAAGGTATTTTCTTTGCCCTACTTATATTCGTAGGAATCCCACTACCAGGGACAGGGGCATGGACTGGAACACTAGCAGCAAGTTTCTTAAACCTTGACTTCAAAACAAGTATCTCAGCAGTAACATTAGGAGTACTACTAGCAGGAATAATAATGTCACTAGGAAGCAAATTTGTATCAATCTTAGGCTGGCCTGGTTTAATAGCTATTGTTATCGCAATCATAATAGCTATAACAGTCTCAATATTATTAAACAAAAAAAGAAATAAAAGAACTACTTAATCTCTCAAATTAAGTAGTTCTTTTATTAGTAGAAATTTTTGAATTTCAGTCAACTAACACAAATTACACTTCATTTCTACTCTCTTCCTCATCTTTAATTTTATTCCTAGCATCCACAAAATCCGTCAATCCAATCTTCAAAACAACAGCAATAGGCACAGCTAAGAACATACCTAAAATACCAAAATAAGCACCACCAACAGTAATTGAAAAGATAACAAGTAATGGACTTATTTCCAAAGAAGAGCCAATTATTTTAGGATTAATAATATTGGCATCAATTTGTTGTAAAATTATAACAACAACTGCCATAGCAAGAGCCTTTCCAAATCCTCCAGTTATAAAAGTAACCAATATTCCTATGCTTACAGCAACTATAGCACCAATATAAGGTATCATATTAAATAATCCAATTGTAAATCCAATTAAAGGTGCATATTTTACTTTTAATATCATCATTGCAATTGTTGTCAAAATACCAACAATTACAGCATCTAATAATTGACTTGATATAAATGTAAAAAATACTTGATTTGCTTTTGTAAAATATTTATCTATAGTTTCATAAGTTTCCTTTTTAAATATTGCTCTCACAAATCTTCTTAAAGCATTTATTATTGTGGTTCTTTGTAATAAAATATATACTGAAACTATTATAGATACAAATACATCAAATATTCCAGAGAATATATCTATTATACTTTTAATATATTCTAATATTTTTTCGTTATTTATACTTAAAAATTGTTTTATATCTATATTAGAAAATTCTGTTACTTTTTCTTTTATAATATCGTTTTTTAAAACTGAATCCTCTGGTAATTCTTTGTACTTATTAACAATCGTTTCATAATAACCTGGTATATTATTAACTAATTCTATTACACTATCTCTTAAAATTGGAAATATACAATTTATTATAATTATTAAAATTAAAACAAATATAATATATGTTGCTATAACAGATAGTCCTCTAGATCTTTTAGCTATCAGTTTTAATTTTGATTTTTTAAATATTTTTTCTATTTTGGTACATGGTATAAATAATATATATGATATTAAAATTCCTATTAGAAATGGTTTTAATATTCTAAAAAATGATCCAAACCAAGCTTGTACACTTGAAAAGTTGTCTAACATTTTATACACAATTACAACTGTTATTGCTATTAATAACCATGATATTCTTTTTTTCCACCCTTGTTTTATTTCTTCCATAATGTTTCCTTTCTATTCTATTTTATATATCTATTTCTAATTCTACTGGGCAATGATCACTTCCAAGTATCTCTGAATGTATTTTAGCTTCTTTTATACAATTTTCAATTGATTTTGAAACTATAAAATAATCTATTCTCCATCCAACATTTTTTTCTCTAGCATGTCCCATATATGACCACCAACTATATGCATTTTCTTTCTCAGGGTATAGAACTCTAAAAGTATCTACAAATCCCGCATCTAATAACTCTGTCATTTTATTTCTTTCTTCATCTGTAAATCCTGCATTATGCCTATTTGTTTTTGGATTTTTTAAATCTATTTCTTTATGTGCTACATTTAAATCTCCACACATTATAACAGGTTTATTTTTATTTAATTTTAACATATATTTTCTTATTTCATCTTCCCAGATTTGTCTATATTCTAGTCTTTCTAATTCTCTTTTTGAATTTGGTGTATATATATTAATCATATAAAATTTTTCAAATTCTAAAGTTATAACTCTTCCTTCTTTGTCATGTTCTTCTATACCAATTCCATATGTTACAGAAATTGGTTTTTGTTTTGTAAATATCGCTGTTCCTGAATAACCTTTTTTCTCAGCACTATTCCAATAACTTGTATATCCTTTAAATTCTAAGTCTATTTGATCTTTTTGACATTTTGTTTCTTGAATACAAAATATATCAGCATCTATTTCGTTAAAAAAATCTTTAAAACCTTTATTTATACAGGCTCTTATTCCATTTACATTCCATGATATTAGTTTCATAATCTTTCCCTTTCTATTTCCATATTTTACTATATTTAGAATAAAATAGCAAGTAGTATAATAAAAGAACAAAAAGCCTTAGCATCTATTTGCTAAGACTTTTTAATTATTGTACTGATGTTACTGGTAAATATCTAACTCCCCATGCTAAAGCTTCTGCATGTGAATTAACATAGATATCTATCTTATTACCTTTAATTGCTCCACCTCTATCTTCTACTGTATATGTGTGACCATTTATATTTAATTTTGTTCCTAATGCAAATTTTGATGATGCCGCAATAGTTCTTCCAGCTGTTGCTTTTGTTCCTGCTGCTGTGATACCATTTGTTTTACCACAACATTTTGCACAAGAGCAATATGCTGTTATTTTATAAATTTCTCCTGTAGCACCTGCTTGAACTGTAGTGCTTGGAGTTGTTCTTGATAGTGAACTTCTTGATGTTACTGTTTTATTAACTTGAACTATTTTATTTACTGGTTCTTTGATTACAGTTTCTGATAATTGAATTTTTTCAATTTCTACATCATTTTGATATTTAATTTTATATGTTATTTCTTTTATTCCGTCTTTACCTTGTTGTATTATTCTGTTTGTTGTATTCTCTGTTGTTCCTGTTGTATTTTTTGTAATTGTCTCATATGGTATAGCTACTTGTTCTGTAACTATTTTTTCTGTAATTGGTGCATAATTATTTAAAAGTTCTTCTAAAGTTGCTTCAGCTCCTTCTTCAGAAACTTTCGCTATTTGCACTTCATTATATGATTTGTCTACTATTTTAATTACAGTACCTGCTGATACTTCTTCAGTAAGGTCTGGTATTGTTTTTTCATCTTCATCTAATATAATATTGTTTTCTTTTAAAACTTCTGATACTGTTGTTTTTGATGTTAGAACTGATAGTTCATAACCATTTTTTAAAACAATTTTTGTATCTTTAAGATTTGTATTAACTGCCATAACGGCTATTCCTGAAATTAATATTAGGATAATAGTCACACACATGATTTTCATTATAGATAATGAAGCTTTTTCTTCTCTTTTCATAAAAATCTTTCTTACCTCCTTTGGCAATACATCTTATATTATACAACATTTTCCTAAGCTTGTCAAATTTTGTACAAGCTTGGTGCTGTAAGACTCTTCTTTATAGTATATTCTCTAACCACTGAATTTAGTACATTTTTTATTTTTTAAAAAAATATTGTTTAAATTTTAATAATATGTTATCATATAAAAAGATATAATAATCAAAGGAGGATTTATTATGGGTTGGATTATTTTAGCTATAGTAGTTATATTAGTAATTGCTATAATTTCAATGTATAATGGTTTGGTTTCTTCAAGAGTAAAAGTTGATAATGCTTGGAGCCAAATTGATGTACAATTACAAAGAAGATTTGATTTAATTCCAAATTTTGTTGAAACAGTAAAAGGTTATGCAGCACATGAATCAGAAACTTTTGAAAAAATCACTAGTCTAAGAACTTCTTGGGCTAATGCTAACACTGTTGCTGAAAAAGCTGATTTAGATAATCAACTTTCTGGAGCATTAAAAACAATTATGGCTGTTTCAGAAAATTATCCAGATTTAAAAGCAAATCAAAACTTTTCTGAATTATCTGAAGAATTAAGAAATACAGAGAATAAAATTTCTTTTTCTAGACAATTCTATAATGATACAGTAACAATGTATAATCAAAAACTACAAATTTTCCCTTCAAATATTATTGCAAATATGTTTAATTTCACTCCACGTGAATTATTTGCAGTTGATAATGCTGAAGCAAGAAAAAATGTAAAAGTTGATTTTGGAAAAAAAGACTAATTAAATGAAGGGGGTTACTTTTTTAAGTGCCCCTTTTTGCTCTATAGGAGGTATTTTATGTTTAAAACAGTTAAGAAAAATAAATTTGAATCAGCAATTATTGTTTCTATTTTTATTATTGCAGTGACACTTATTATTTATTATATATGTAATGCTTTAAATCTAGGAGAATTATCTATATTAATTGCATTAATTTTTTCAATTGCATCTGCTTGGGGTTCTTACTATTACAGTGATAAAATAGTTTTAGCTTCTTGCAAAGCAAGACCTGCAACTAAAGAGGAGGATTTAAAACTTGTTAATATTTTAGATGCTCTAATGGTAACTGCTGGCCTACCTAAAAAACCAGATTTATATGTTGTTGAAGATGCTCAACCAAATGCTTTTGCAACTGGTAGAAATCCTGAACATGCTGTAATTTGTGTTACTACAGGTTTACTTGAAAAATTAAATTACTATGAATTAGAAGGTGTAATTGCTCATGAAATGAGTCATATAAAAAATTATGATATTCTTTTAAGTGCTGTTGTTTCAGTATTTGTTGGACTTATTGTTATGCTCTCAGATATGTTCTCTCGAATTATGTTTTGGGGTGGCTTAAAAGATGATAGAGATAATGATAGTAAAGCAAATGGAATATTAATGTTACTTGGATTGATTTTCTTAATTCTTTCTCCTATATTTGGAACTTTAATGCAACTTGCTCTTTCAAGAAAAAGAGAATTTTTAGCTGATGCTACTGCAGTAGAGTTTACTCGTAATCCTGATGGTTTGATTTCTGCTTTAGAGAAGTTAGAAAATGACCCTAATGAATTGGAAACTGCTAATTCTGCAACGGCTAATATGTATATTGTTAATCCTTTTAAAAAGAATGGAGATAAAGGAAAGAGAAAAACTTCTAGTTTATGGTCTACTCATCCTAGCACAGCTGATAGAATTGAAGCTTTGAGAAATATTAGATAAAAATAAAAAATGCTAATAAAAAATCTATTTATTAGCATTTTTATTTTATATTTTAAATATTTTCCTTGCATTTTCATAAGTTATATCCGCAATTTGCTCTAAAGTCATCCCTTTCGCATCAGCTATTTTTTGAGCAACATATTTAACATTAATCGGTGTATTTCTAGTTCCACGAACTGGCTCTGGTGCTAAATATGGACTATCTGTTTCAATCAAAATTCTATCATTTGGTACTAAATTTATCATTTCATCTGCATTTTTTGAACTTTTAAATGTAATTGGTCCTGCAAAAGAAATATAAAATCCTAGTTTTAAACCTTCTTTTATTAATTCCCTATTTTGTGGGCAACAATGAAAAACACCTTTATTTTTTACTAGATTTTCTTTTAATATTTCCAAAGTGTCCATTATTGCATCTCTTGTATGAATTACAATTGGTAAATCTAATTCATTCGCTAATTTTATTTGTTCTATAAAAGCCTTTGTTTGAAGTTCTTTATTATCTGTATTCCAATAATAATCTAATCCTATTTCCCCTACTGCTACAACTTTTTTATTGTTGTTTTTAATTAAATTTTTGATTTCATCTAACATTTTCCACAATTCTTCTTCATTTTGTGGAATATCATTTGGAGAAATACCACATGTTGCATACATAAAATCATATTTATTTGATATTTCTACAGCTTTTTTTGAACCTTCTAAACTGTAGCCTGCTGTTATAAAATTTTTAGTATCCGTATTTATTATTTCTCGTATTATTTCATCTCTATCTTCATCAAATTTTTCATCATTTAAATGACTATGATTATCAAATAATTTCATTTTATTACCTCTTTTGAACTGATTATTTATATAATACTGTAACATTTGCCACTGCATATTTTTTACAATGCGAAATACTAATATCAATATTTTCTATTGATTTTTCATCTATTCCAACTAATTTTATACTTGGCCTTCCTTGTTCATCATTTGTAACTTCAAAGTCTTTCCAACATACATTGTATTTATCATCTATTTGCCCTGAAACAGCTTTAAATGTAGCTTCTTTAGCAGCAAATCTTGCAGCATAATGTTGATATTTTTGATTTTTTCTAGACTCACAATATTCAATTTCTTTATCAGTAAAAACTCTATTTAAGAACTTATCTCCAAGCTGTTCTATACTTTCTTTTACCCTATCAATTTCTATAATATCTACACCACAACTTATTTTCATACATTTACCTCTAATTATTTAATCATATTTATATAATTAAGAATATTAAATATTAATAGAGCAACTAATACTCCTGCAATTACAATTGTACTTTTTGTATATTTTTCAATATTTAAGTTCTTATATAATATATCGTATTTTGTTTTTATTTCATAATACAATCTGTCTAATTCAAAAACCTTATTTAATTTAAAATTGATATTTGAACCAACTTCATTTTCTGTTACTTCTTGAATCCATAAGTTTTTAGTAAAATCTATAAATTTTTTTCTTGCTTCTTTTAAATTTTGATTATTACTAAATTCTTTTTCTAATTTTTTTAAATATATCTTTTTATATAAATTTAAGATATATGTATAAAAATATATTGTTTCAAATTCTTCTGGTAATGTTGTAAAATTGTTTATATCAGCACTTGATGCAAACAATGCCACTCCTTGTTTTGTAATTCCTATGTTTGCATATTTCCATTTAGAAAATGTAGTTACTTCTTCTGTTATATCTGCTGAGTTATCAGCTGGTAAAAAGTTTGCATATTTATTAAAATAATATTGAATTTTTTCAAATTCATTTTCTTGATTCCATGCTGATTGGTCTATACATACATAAGAATAAGTTAAGAATTTCTGTGTATCTATATCTAATTTTACTGTTTCTATATCAGAACCAGTTATGTCTTTTATAAATTCATTTAATTTATTTACATCACTAAAAGTGCTAGTTTGCAAATAAATTTTATCATAATTATTTAAATTATGACTTTCACTATTTATTTCTCTAAATTTATAATTAAAATTTAATAAGTCTGCGAATTCTTTTGCATCTTCTAGATTTGTCTTCATTACGAAGAAACAAATTCCCGTATTAAAGCAGATTAAATTAATTTTTTGTATTTTAAAAAATACTCCTCTTTCATCTGTTTTTCCTTGTATATCTTCTTTTAAATTATACTCAAATATAGTACAAGGGTATTTGCTTAAAATTGCTGATTTTGTATCTTCTGGTAACTCTTGTAATTTGTCTAATTTCATTTTTGAGTGTGAAAAACTAGAAAACAAAAACTGACTTATTTTTGGTAAAAAATATTGATATAAGTTCAAGTCTTTGCTTTTTTGAAATACTTTTAATTCAAAACGTTTGTCTTTTAGTATTTTTAATAAATATTTTTGATACTTTGTTTCCTTTATTACAAAAGGATGTATAAAATATGAATATTGATAGTTTATCTTTAGTTCCATTTTTATTACCTCTTTTTTATTATGTTTTAAGTTCTAGAAAAATTTTTCTAGAACTTATTTGTATTTTTATTCTTGATTATAATAATTCATATTAATGTCTAATCCAAAATGCCATCTACCAATAAAGTTTATTAGTAAATAATCATCTAGATTATATGTTGGTTCTTGTACTACTGTTCCTTTACTATTAATACTTCCCCATTTATTATCTTTTTTTACTGCAACAAACCCATAGTCGTTTTGTTCCATTGCATCATCATAAACATAGTCCACTATTACTTTTCCTGTTTTATCTACAAATCCATATTTTCCATCTTTTTTACTTAAAAATAATGTTCTATTTGGGAAAATATCTGATTCTTGTTTTTCTTCAAATTTTAAATTGTAATATTTGTATTGGCCATCTATTCTCATTTTTATATAGCCTTTATCTGTATTTAGTTCTAATAAAAATCCTGTAAGTTTTGTTTCTAAATTGTTATTTAATATACTTGAATTTAATTCACTATCTTCAGCAACATATATATCTGCTTTTTCATTATAACTTATAGATGTGTAATTAAATGCCAATTTTTCTTCATTACTGCTATTTATAATTCCATATTTATCACCTTTTTTAGCAATAAATATTCCTGTTTTTGCTTCTTTCAAATAATCATATTGAGCATCTAAAATCACATTTCCAGATAAGTCCATAATTCCATATTTGTTTGCTTTTTTAAATATTACTCCACTGTCTTTTGTTGCTAATATACCTGTTATTTCATCATAACCTTTTACTAACACATCTGTTGATGTACCATTTTCCGCTGTTCTTACAACTTTTTGTAATGTATTTTCTGTCACTACATATAAATCGTTTGAATGTATTTTATAGATTTTATTATAATCGCAATTTAATATTACATTATTAGAATAATCAATTACACCATATTTATTATTTTCGTTTTTTACAATAAAACCTGATTTATTGTCTTTTCCAATTTCTTCTATATCTGCATAAGATGTTGGAATTACTACTTTTCCATCTTCATTGATTATTCCGTATTTATTATCTTTTTTTACTTTTAATGAATTCTTTATTCCTGCTGATGCTGTTATTTCATCATACTCTATTGATGTTAATTCTTTTCCTGTTGAATTTATTATTCCATATTTACCGTTTTTTTCTACTTTTAAAATGTTTTCTTCATACCATAAATTATTATTTTCGTCTTTATTTGCTATTGCTTCTACTTTGTCATAGTTTGTAAATATTTCTTGATTTTTTTCATTTAATACTTTTGTTTTGTATTCCCCTGTTTCATAATCTATATCATATGTACAAATAAAAATAGCATTTTTACTGTTTGGTATTACTATCATTTCTTGATATGCTGGGTCTATTACTATATCTCCATTAGAATTTATGACTCCCCATTTGTTATCTTTATATAGTGCAAAGTAACTTGAACTACTTATTGTTCCTGTGTCTTTATCTTTTACCAATAATTTTTTTATTATAAATATAAACATTATTATTACAGCAATTGCTATAATTACCGCAAAAACCTTTTTCATATTTAATTTTGGTTCTGTATCATATCTTTTTCCTCTACTCATTTGTAGTCCTCCTTTGCACATATAATATAACATATATTTTTTTATTTTTCAACAAATTTACAAGCAATTACACTCATATCATCTTTTGCTGTTCCAAAATTGTTGTCAATTGCTTCATTTAGTATTAAATCTGCTATTTTTTTAGTATTGTTTGTTTCTATATCTTCAAGTAGATATTTTACCCAAAGTTCTTTGTTTTTGTATTCTATATTAGAATCTAATATTCCATCTGAACACATAACCATTATGTCTCCTGCTTCAATGTCTTTGTCAAATAGTTGTAAACTTTCATGATTTATTATTCCTGCAGGAAGTGAATTTGATTTTATTATTTGGACTTTATTTGAATTTTTAATATAAGTTGGACAAGCTCCTCCTTTTATAAATTCTACACAACCATTATATAAATCTACAATAGCAATGTCTAAAGTTGCAAATATTTCTTCATTTTGGCTTATTAAACTTGAATTTATTAATTCCATTGATGTATTTTTATCAAAGCCTGATAAGAATAGGTTTTCTAGCATTTTCAATGCTTTTTGGCTACTTTGTTTTGCTTTTTCTCCTGAACCCATTCCATCACTTAAAGCTACTAAATATTTTCCATCTTTTAGTCTAATTGTTAATGTACTATCACCTGATGTTTGGCTATTTTCCTTTGTTTTTTCTGACATTCCAATTGCCATTACAAATTTATCATCTGATAAAAAATTTAATCTTGTTCCAATACTTGCATCTTGATTAAATGCAATTTCTTCTCCTAATACTTCTGTTAATATTTTTTTAATTTCATCTATATCTACATTATTTGATTTTTCCATATATATTTCAATTAAAAATCTATCTTCTTTTTGTATTGATATTTCTTGTATGTTTATATCTTTTAATTTTAATAATTCAATTATTTGCCTTTTTTCTTTTATGAATTGTTCTTCATTTTGAATATTTTTTTCTATATTTTCAGCAATATTTGAAATTGCTTTAGATACCCCGGTTAATTGTTCTTTTATGTTCTTTTTGTTTTCTTGTAATTTTTTTTGCCATACAAAACTTGATTTACTTATTTTATAAGACATATTTATTACTCTTACCATTTGTGCAATATTTTCTTCTAAATATTCACTTATATTTTTATCATCAAAACCGATTATGTAACTATTACATCTTGCAAATATTTCTAGTAATTGTTCTCTGTTTATTTCTTGCTTGTCTAACAACAATTCAAAAATTTCATCAATTATTTTTCCTTCTGTATTTGATATATCTTCATATAGCATATTGTTTTCATAGCCATTTAAATTATCTAATAATTCATTGATAAATATTTCTTTATTATTGATATTTTCTTCTTGTTTTAATTCTTCCGCATCATCTATTTTATATGTTTTTGCCATTTCTTGAATTGTTTCTGAAACATTATTTAATCTCTCTGCTGTTTCTTTACTTTTATTTAATGCTCTGTCTGGAAATACTGGTAAAAGTTTTGAACCACCAGTAAATTCTTCTATATTTATTCTTATTGATTTTGGTACTGCTAAAAGCCCAATTGATGCAATTAATATTTCTTTAAAATGAATTAATTCTACTGTATATCCATTTGATACATATGCAAGTACGACGTTCCCTAAGCAAAATCCAACAATAACTCCTATCTTTCCAAATCTATTTAATATTCCCGCAATCATTCCAGAAATAGCATATGCTGCTACCATTATTGGATCAGATGATGTTATTACTCCTAAGGTTACTCCTATTGTAACACCTGCTGTTGTTCCTACTAATACACCATTTTTCCATCCTAAAATTAAAACTATTAGGATACTTAAAATATTTTGAATTGAAAATCCAAATATATTTATTCCATTAAATGCACTAACAGAAATTGATAATAATAAACTTGCTCCTAATACTTCTTCTATTGAAAATGCTTTATTCTCTCTAAAATCTTGAATTACAGAAAGTGAATTTACAAATATTTTATAAAATACGACTGCAATTATTGAAAATGATACACTGGCTAAAGCATCATATAATGTAAATCCATTTATTCCTAATTTAAGTATTTGTATAATTAAAGTTGCTATGAATATATTTTTTGACAATTTTATTTGTTCATTTTTTTCTTCATCATTTTGTTTTACTTTTATTATAAACATTGTAGCAATTAGTGTTAATACTGTTAAAATATAGCCTACAGCTCCACTAACTCCAAATTTTATTGCACTGCCTATAATTCCTGCTAAAACTACTCCTAATGCTGGTACTGAATTTGCTAAACATGCACCTAATATACTTATACTAAATGGTGAAAATTCTCCTGTTACACCAACCATTGAAATCATAAATGTTATTACATATATGATTATATTTTTTATGCTTAATACGTTTGAAAATATTTCTATTTTCTTTTTATGACTATTATCTTCTTCGTATTTTGCAGTATTTACTGTATTTTCATTTATATTTTGAAACATCCTTACCACCTCTTAAACTTTTTATAGCAAAATTTTACTACTTGTCCTTTGTATTTTTTGTCTTTTTTGGTATGGTAATTCAAAAAAGTTTTTTACATTTTGTGATATTTATTTTTTATTTGTTTTATTATTTTTCAATTTACTGCGTTTATTTTATTATAAATTGCCAAAAAAAGCAATATTATTGTAGAATTTTAAAAAGATAATAAATAGTATTTTTTTCTATTTATTATCTTTATTTATTTGTTTTTTTATTTAAGATTAAAAATTCTTAGAATTAATATTTTTGATTTAAAATTAATTAGATATCTAATGTTTATATAATACAATAAAATGCCGAATATTGCAGTAATAAATAGTATTTTTGTTATACTTTTCATCGCAATTTTCGACATTTTTATTTATTTTTTATTTATTGTCAATAACTTTTTTCTTAATAACAAATACTCCAACACCTAATATCACTAATGAAACCATTCCAACTATTGTTGGTAATAAATAATTCATATTAGCACCAGTGCTTGGTACAATTATTATGTCCTCTGCTGGAACTACTGGTGGATATTCTGGTGGAACTACTGGTGGATTACCTGGAGGTGTTATTTTTGCAACTTCAGCATCATTATTAAATGTTAAGTCTTCTGCTGATGTTAACAATTTAGAAACATTTAATCCTACTAATACATTTTCTGTTGGTTTTAATGCTTTTGCTGTTGCTTCTGTATATAATATTTTCTTATTATTTAAGTATTCTGTATCTCCAACTTTTACTGCATTTAATTTTTCTAAGTCTTCACTTGTAATTTGTTTCCAATCTCTATTATTATCTTCTACAAATCCTAAGTTTTTGTCTAGATAATCTACTACTGCTGATGGTGTTAATGTTGCAATATTTCCTTCCTTAATTCCATATTTATAGTAATTTTCTGACATATAGTCTACTTCACTTTGGTTAATAGCTTTTATTTCGTAACCAACTTCTAATGTTGCTCCTTCGATTAATTCACTATCAACTTCTAGTTTTACATAGCCTTTACCATTTGTTGATGGTCCCA
>ERZ857801.147-NODE-147-length-100505-cov-6.637312_pt1 | contig 100505 bp, 90 predicted proteins | sample MGYA00519762_ERZ857801 | MGnify/ENA primary metagenome ERZ857801 (study PRJEB31778, sample SAMEA3449368) | human gut metagenome | biome: human gut; feature: human-associated habitat; material: faeces | place: United Kingdom | collected 2010/2012 ...
CAACTATCGTAGAAACCATTAAGAGCGTATTTCAAGGCTTATTCGATGCGGTATCTACTATTTTCGGTGGTATCTCCGATGCGGTATCAACAGCGATCGGAACCGTAACGAGTGTGATAAGCGGAGCGATAGATGCTATCAGCGGTTTTGTAGATAAGATCGGTGGTGCAATCTCAAAGGCTAAGGACTTTGTAGGAGGTATCGGAGGCAAGGTTAAGAGTGCTTTAGGTTTTGCCTATGGTAAAGATAGAGTACCATATGATAACTACCCAGCTATCCTCCATCAAGGCGAGAAAGTCTTAACAAGAAATCAAGCGGATCAATATGATAGGGCGATGAGCACAAGGGGCGTACAGCTCAGCGATGTTAAGCCTATAGATAGAGATCCAGATCCACAGGATGATAAAGGCGGTACAGGAGGTACAGGAAATCCACAGGATAGCGATTTACCTAAGAGCGGTGGTATCGGATCCGTAACGATTGAAAAATTGGCGGATACGGTAATCATTGAGAAAGAGGCAGATACCGATAAGGTGGTATCTGATATGGTGGCAAAATTCAAAAAGTTGTTACCTAATATGACTTAACAGGGAGGAGGATACTTAATGGAATTTTGGTTACAACAGAATAGCGATAAGTTTCAACTCCCAGTTAAGCCCTCTGATTACACGGTGTCCGTAGCTCATAAAAATACGGTTGTCAATGTAATACAGGTGGGAGATGTAAACCTTATCGGAAATACAGGCTTAAGAGAAATTTCTCTTAAGTCTTTTTTTCCAGCAAAAGATTATAACTTTAGTAATAATGCAGGGCGTAAACAGCCTCTAACTTATGTAGAGAAGATCGAGAGCTGGAGAAAGTCTGGTACTCCTATTAGGGTTATCATTACAGGCACTCTTAACATGGAGGCTACAGTGGAGAGCTTTGTGTGGGGAGAGCAGGATGCTACAGGAGATATTTATTATACCTGTAATCTAAAGGAGTACAAAAAGATAAAGACAAAAAAAGCTACCGTTACTATAGCTACTGTAAAGCCTACAGTAAGGGCTACAAAGCCACAGGCTAGTACAGCCAGAACATACACGGTAAAAAGTGGGGATTGCCTCTGGAAAATAGCTAAACAGTTTTACGGTAACGGAGCTCAGTACACTAAGATCTACAATGCTAACAGAGATAAGATAAAAAATCCTAATCTTATCTATCCTAATCAAGTATTGACGATCCCTTAGGAGGTGGTAAGAGTGATAGTAGTGCATAAGGATACAGACATTACAGAGTATGTTTCCTCTATGAGCTGGGGAGGTAGCAGATCGGAGGTAGCTAGAAAGCTGGAGCTCCATATAGTCAATGCTCCCCTAGATAAAAATATTACTCCTCTTACCATCAACTTAGCGGATCCTGTTTACCTATTTGAGGATGATGGAAAAACAGAGCTCTTTAGAGGCTTTGTAGTAGAGAGGGAGGCAAGCAGTACCACAGGTACAGTTACTTATACCTGTTATGATCTTCTTTTCTATACCATCAAGAGTAACGCCACTTATAATTTTAGCTCTAAGACAGCGGAGGCGATAACTCAGATGGTATGTGATGATATGGAGATCCCTGTAGGCTCCTTAGCTCAGACAGGACTAACACAGAAACTCATAGTACAGAATGTATCTATCTATGAGATTATTATGAGAGCCTATACACAGGCATACCAACAGAACGGAGTAAGCTACAGGGTGGTAGCTAAAAAAGGCTACCTCAATGTAGAGGAAATGGGTAAGGTGGTATGCAGTATTGAGATCACAGAGGATAGCAATATTACCAGCTCCAACTATAAAGAGAGCATTACTAACATGGTTAATAAGGTTCGTATTTATGACGGAGAGGGCAAGCCACAGGGAGTAGTACAAAATGATGCAGATGTGAAAAAGTACGGTATATTCCAACAGACCTACACTAAAGAGGAGGGCAAGGATGCTACTACCACAGCTAAGAGTATGTTTAAGACGGTTGAGAAAACCTTTACTTTGGAATGTGTAAACCTCAATGAGGCAGTAACAGGAGCAGGGGCGGTAGTAAGAGATAGCTCTACAGGGCTCAGCGGTGTAGTGTGGATAGATGCAGATACTCATACATGGCAGAATGGAGTAGCTACCATGAGCTTAACCGTAACTTTAAAACAGATGATGGATACTAAGGAGGGATAGCATGGCTGGTACTGGAGATAACATGAAAAACGATCATCAATATGCAGAAGTGCTAGAGATGATGAGATCACAGGGAGCTAAAGATAATCCTACCTTAGCCCAGATAGGAGTAATGCAAAGCTCTAACAGCGTAAAGATAGATGATCTGGTACTCAATGCTGAGGATCTGTATATAGCAGATTACTTAGTAGCAGGGTATACCAGACAAATAAAAGTACCTTATGTATCTGGAGTATCTGTGGATACTACACAGAGTAACGGTTTTGCCAGTAAGGATAACCCAGATCCAGATACTAGGGTATGGAAACAGAGCCAGATAACCTATACCGATAGGCTTAAGGCTGGGGATATGGTGCTGGTACAGAAACTTAATGATAATAACAAGTATGTAATCATAGCAAGGGTGGTGGATGCTAAGTAATGGATGAAATCATGGAAAAGATAGGAGCCCTCATGGATAAGCTCAATGGTAAGGGTATGAGGTTCCCTGTAGGACAGCACGCCATAGTATGTAAAGATGCTGTAGTAATCCTTAGTGTAACAGAGGAGGGCTTAGGCGTTAATCTGGTAAATAATCGCTTAGATATGGATTATGAGCTAGGAATCAGTAACGAGGCTGTAGAGGCATTTATGGCGTTAGAGGAGGTGCAGGAGCTTGGCGAGTGATTTTGAGGTATTCGGATTAGATGAGCTTATAGAGTGCTTTGAGGCTCTGATAGATAAGTGGGAAGAAAAAAAGGTAGTACTCCTCAATAAGATCGGAAATATCTTAGATGCAGAGATAAAACCTTTAGTTCCTGTAGATACTTCCACATTAGCAGATAGCTTTTCTTTTTATGTAGATGTGAGCGGATCGCTGGGGAGTGTGGAGTATGGAACTAATGTAGAGTATGCTCTGTATGTAAATGACGGTCATGTACAGCATAAGAGATTTTTACCTATAAAGTATTTTTCAGCGAATGGAAAAAAACAACTTGTTTCAAAGTATGGAGCAAAAAGAAAAGGAAAAAAGGGCGGAATTGGTGGAGTAATGCTTAGTGAGCGGTATATACAGGGTAAATTTTTCTTAGAAAAGGGAGCACAAAGTGCAAAGCCTAGAATAGAAAGAGCCTGTGATAGTTGGCTCAGAGATACGCTCAGAGAGGCGATAGGAGCCTTATTATAGGAGGTGCAGAATGTTTTACAGCTATAAACCATATCTCCAGATAGCCCTCACTAGAGAATGTATTGTTACATTCAATGAAAAAGGTGTATATATTGCAAAAACTCCAGAGGAGGAGAAACTCCTTAGAGAGTACGCAAAGAATACCAGAAACTCATATAACATTATCGAGGCAGGAGGAGAGCTGGAGCATGAGGATTTAATCCGCCTACATGAGGAAGATGAGCAGAAACTCATAGCGGGGGCGGAGCAGAGAAAGAAAGCCAGAGCAGAGGAGAAAAGGCGGAGAAAAGAGATACATGATTTTTGTAGCTCTCTTAGAATGTCAGACGAGGTATATAGATAAAAAGCAAAGGAGGGCGGAAAGGTGTTACCAGATATACCCATAACAGAGCTATTTAGCTATCAAGAGTTTCCTATGGAGAGAGTTGCTCTTAGGTGGTATAGTTCTAAAACCACAATGGAGATGCTGGGGATAAAAGAGAGACAGTTAAAAAGATATGCAGAGGATGGCAGGTTAGAGAAAAAATATAAAACTGTCAAAGGGCGGAGGAGAGTGTACTACTCTAACATATCTGTATTAGAACTGTTACGCTATCTGAGTGATAGAAGAACACCCTCAGAAACAGAGGATAACGTTGAGGAGGGAACCGATGCAATAGATAGGCGTATAAATACATTTTTCCAACAGCTAAAAGAGCCTGTTAATGAGGAAATGTAAGAAAACCAGTACGAAAATTAACCTACACACACAGAGGAAGAAACGAGCCCAGAGATGGGCGATATAGTAAAAAAGTGGCATTTTAGACAGCTTAAGGAGGTGTTTATAGCGTGTATGGAGAGAAAAGAGCCAGACAGATAGAACATAAAGCCAGAAAGCAGAGAGAGAGCTTAGCAGGAGTATCTACTACAGCTCCTCTTAATGTACAGGTACGCTTAAGGGCTTACTGTATGATCTGGGAGCTTAAACAGAAATATTACAAAGCAGATACGCCTCTCCCTTATGTTAGTAAGGCAAGCCATAAGGCGGATGAGGAGATGATAAAATCCTTAGAGGCTAAGATCATAAAAGGCGGATCCGATGAGGAGAGAGCTGTAAAGGCAATAGCAGAGGTTAAGGAGTATCTGAATATTGTAGCAAAGTCCAGACTAAACAAGCATTGTAGAGTATTTTAAGGAGGTAGCTGAGATGAGCGAGAAAGAGAGAGTATTTAATGATCCAGAGGTACAGGAAACACTAAAAAGACGGAGTGAGCGTACTACTGAGAAAGTGCAGATATACGGTAATTTACAAAATATCTTTTCTCTGGTAGAGATACTAGCGTCAAGCTGGGATAAGTATACACAGACAGAGGCGGATACTGCTTTATTTCGTGTAGGTATAGATGTAGGGTGTTTGAAAAGGTTGCTTACAGAGGTTGATGTGGATAAATTACGAGAGTATTTAATCGAATGTTAAGGAGGGCTTAGAGATGAGTTTTTTAATCAGAGCAGACGAGGAGGAACAGATCCGCCAGTCAGAGGAATATAAACAGTATATGAAAGAACACAAGGAGGATAACGATAATGAGTAAAGTAACATTTAGAAGTAAAAAGCCATATTTCCAGCTTAGCTATATGGATGTATTCAAAGTAGGCTTTATCACAGTACCAGTAGTAGGAGGAAAGCCTTATAAGGATGATATTGGAACTCCTAATATTGACTATGTAAAGTGTGAGGAGCTGGGGATTAAAGATCCAGACAGCGTAGGCTATGGGTATCTCTTTAGAGAGGGAGCAGATCACAATGAGATTACGCTGGAGAATGAGGATGTTATTGAGGGGATTAGAGCCTATATTGCATCCAGAAATGATTATCTTATTGTAGAGCTGGAGGATGGGAAAGAGCCAGCAGATCCAGAGGGTGTAATTTTTGAATGTAGAACGTCATTTTATCAGTTATACCCAGCTATTTACAAAAATCGTACGACAGCGGAGGGTAAGACCTTTTTCTTTAACAGAGGAGAAAAGCAGAACCGTTATATTACAAACGATGCGGAGGAGATCAAGATCCTTAGGGCTTATATTGCTAGTAGAGTAGATGAAGAATTTGCAGAGGTAAAGGAGTGATCATATGTGTGAGGCTACTTTTATATCTTCTACTCCACGCTCTTATCTCGATATAACTTATCCAGTATATGCAGAGGTTAATAGAAGTATTGAGTCGGAGTTTAACGGAAAAGGAAAGCATGTGCTTATAGGAACTGCTACCGCTGTATATGTCTTTTGTGAGGGGGCAGATCATAACCAGATTACTCTTACAGCTCCAGAGGATATTATTAGAGTAAGAGAGTGGATAAAAAACAATCCAGACTATACAGAAATCTCTTGTAATGATGAGGCTAGGATGCTAGGAGCTGGATTTAGTAAGCCTGTAGGAGGCAAAGATCACTCTAAGCATATTGAGGAGCTAAAGCGTAAATATGGCGGAGATGAGGAGCATGAGTATAGCGATTGGGATAGAGATTTAATTGCAAAACTTAGACAGTAATATATAAGGGCTATGGCTTAGCGTTGGTGCAGGCTGTAGCCCTTATTTTTTTTTGTCCTCAATGTTAAGGAATTTGATATAATATGATTAGGATAGATGAGGAGGTGGAGCCTGTGATAAGAATACCGATAGAGCTAAGGGAGTATGTAGAGCTGGAGGAGGGAAAGCTGGAGATAGTGAAACCAGTACCACAGGATCTACAGCCTTTAGTGATAGAATTACAGGGGAATTACAGGAAAAAGCAGGATCGTACAGATCTATCAGAGTACAGGAGGGCAGATAGAATGGATTACAGAATACAAAAAGACTTTATAACGGATATTGCACACACAGAGAGGATTTTACACCATGAGCTAGATAATTATGCTATGGATATGAGTAAAGAGCTTAGAGTGGCTATGGAGGAGGCAGAGAGAGCACTTAAAAAGGCTAAGGATCTGTTATCAAAGGAGGCTGTATAGGAATGTATGTAGTAAGTAAGAGAGATATACAGATATTCCTAGATCCAGATACTAAGGAGCCTTATGAGGCTGAGAGCTATATCCTCACAAATAGGCAGAGGATAACATGGGATCACAAGAGCCAGAGCTGGAGAGATCGACACGGAAAAGAGTACACGCCTGTTACTATGGGTAAGATTGTAGGATTTAACAGGAAAAATACACTCTCAGAGATAGATAAACAGCTACTAAACCTAACGCCAGAGGGTAAGGCTTATGTGGAATATAATGAGCGGATCGGAGGCGAGGTAATAGGCTTAGAGGAGCCGTGGGGCTATCCTCCATGTATTAGCGAGTATCTGGAGCAGGGGCACACATTAGAGGGGCTATACAGGGAATGTATAGAGAGAGGCGTATGCTGGGAGGAGCTCTTTAGTTGTTATATAGAGCATGATCCTAAGTGTAATGATAATATCTATGTAGAGGTGCTGTGGGATCCTTAAGAAATACCGCCAGAAACTCATAGGAGCCCCTACAGGGTGTATAAGTACCCTTATATGATAAAGTGTAAGGGTAAAGAGGTAAAAGGGCTGTACGAGGCAAATAGAGGGCTTATAACAGGTATGATAATATAACTCAAAAATGAGGTATACAAACCCTCATAAACGAGGAGAAATAAGGCTTTTCTAAGCGGTGTAGATGTGCTATAATATTTGATGGCTGAGAGCTGGAAAACTTAAAGAGCACTTTGTTAATAGTTACCAGCTAGGAGATAAAGAGCTTATTCATGTGAGAGCATGGGTAGGCTCTTTTTTTAGTGCGTAAAAATAATTATACAGCCCCTGTATAATTTTCCCCTAAAAAATGAGGAGGGCTGTGATTATGTTTATTAAGGCTAAGTAGAGCCACAGGATAATAAACAGGATCATAAAGGAGGATATACAGGATGATAGATAATTGTGCAAGAGCTGTATTTTATGCCAGAGTATCCACACAGGAGGAGGAACAGCTAAAAGCTCTCCCTAAGCAGGTGGAGGAGTGCAAGGATATAATAGCCTCTAAGGGCTGGAGGCTTATAGATGGTTATGTGGATGAGGGTAAGAGCGGAACTAAGAAAGATGGTAGAAAAGCCTATATAAAGCTCTTAGAAGATATGCAGGAGGATAAATTTGATATTGTAGTTGTAAAATCACAGGATCGACTACAGAGAAATACTTTTGATTGGTATAAGTTTACTGATCTGCTAAACAAAAATAATAAAAGATTGTACCTGTATATGGATAACAAGTTTTATGAGCCCTCTGAGGATGCACTTATTACAGGTATAAAAGCCATATTAGCAGAGGAGTACTCCAGAGATCTTAGTAAAAAGCTCAATAACTCAAATAAGAGGAGAATAGAGAAAGCAAGAGCTGGAGAGGAGGTATCTGCTATGGGTAACGGTCAAACATACGGTTATCAGATTGTAAATGGAAAATGGGTAGTAGATGAGAGCCAGAGAGAAGTAGTAAGAAGAATGTACGAGCTTTATACAGAGCTCCACAGTGTCCGCAAAGTGAGGGATGCACTCAATGAGCAGGGATACAGGAACCAGAGAGGAAACCTTTTCACGGATGAGAATATAGGCAGAATTGTAAAGAATGTGATGCACAAAGGCTGGGTTATACTTAACAGACATCATAGAGATTTTGCCAGTAAGGAGATAATAGAGAAATCTGAGGAGGAGTGGGTAATAGTTAAGAACGATCACGAGGCTATAGTATCTGAGGAGCTGTGGGATGCTGTAAATGATGAGATCCAGAGCCATAGAAACAAGGGAAACTCTGGAACTAGAGGAAAAAGAGGAGGTACTGATCTCCTTAGCGGTAAGATGGTATGTAGTTGTTGTGGTAGAGTACTCTGGAAACACGCCTCGCAGGGCTCATACAAGAGCAAACAGGGCAGGAAATACACATATAAACGCTATACACAATGGTACTGTAGTGGTAAGATGGGTAGAGGGGAGTTAGCCTGTACAGATCCAGCTACCATATCTGGAGTAAAGCTACAAAAGTATCTGGTAGAGATGGCGGATATGTTTTTAGATTACAGTACGGTAGAGTATAGCAAAAACCTCTTAAAGAGGCGTACTATAAGCTGGTTAGAGGATCTTAGGGATAAGCTGACAACTCCTACCGATAATGGAAAGATAGAGCAGGATCTAAAGGCTCTGGAGGGTAAGAGAGGCAAGCTCATAGATCTCTATACAGATGAGCTTATCAGCAAAGAGGAGTTTAAGAGCAGATCTGTAGATCTGGATGCAGAGATAGAGAAAAAGAAAACTCTCTTAGTGCCAGTAGAGGAAAATCCAGATATTAAAGCTATCGAGGATACAATAGCTAACATAGATGCAGAGATAGAGGCATTATTTGAGGATGAGGCTATGGTAGAGGAGAAAAAGGTACAATTTATACAGGAGCACATTAAAAAGATCTATGTATCTAAGAATAGTGATGTTTTCATAGTTCTTGATAATGTGGCTGGGGCTTTCCTTTTCATAGATAAAGAGGATACGAGGATTGAGGTAGTACCTGTAGCAGAGTATAACCCAGAGGAATTAAGCGAGGAGGGTATAACAGAGAATGACTTTGTACCGTTTGATAGGGAAAGTATGCCGCTCACCGATGTCTGAATTTATTTTAAAAGACATGGTTGAGAAGCGTGGCATAAAAGATAAATTTGATATAGCATCGGCGGCGACATCGACCGAGGAGATATGGAATGGCAAAGGCAATTCTATATATCCGCCGGCACAGGCAGAACTAAAAAAACACGGAATTGGAAAGACTGCGTATACCAATTTCAGCAGCAAGCGGGCACGACAGGTCACAAAGCAGGATTACAATTACTATGATTATCTTTTGTGTGCGGACAGCAGCAATATACGCAATACAATAAGAATTACAGGACCTGACACAGATAACAAAATAAAGCTTCTTCTGGATTATACAGACCGCAAAGGCAGCAGTATTGCTGACCCGTGGTATTCAGGCAATTTCGTTGATACATATAGGGATGTTGTGGAAGGCTGTGAAGGCTTCCTTGCATATCTGGAATCACAGCATGTTATATAAATTTATAAAAATCATCAAACACATAACATTTCAACAGATTAATCAAAAGGGAGAAGTATTATGAATCTTGAAAAATATTTTGAAATAATGCATCTGACTGAAAAACTAAAAAATAATACAAGACATTCATGGCTTTCATCTGGAAGACGTGAAAGTGTTGCTGAGCACTGTTACAGGCTTACACTTATGGCTTATTTTATGAAGGATGAGTTTAAAGATGCAGACATAGATAAGGTAATCCGAATGTGTATGTTTCACGATATCGGGGAGGCGTTCACAGGCGACATTCCGACATTTGAAAAGAAAGAAAAAGACAGCCTTAAAGAAGAGAAAATAGTTGAAAATTGGATAGATGAACTGCCAAAGCCGTATAAAAAAGAACTTCATGAACTGTTTAAAGAGATGGAAGAGCAGGTTACAACTGAAGCCAAACTGTATAAGGCACTTGACAGGATGGAGGCGGTTATCCAGCATAACGAGGCTGATATAAGAACATGGCTGCCGTTAGAATATGAGTTGCAGCTCTCTTATGGTGAAAAAGAGGCGGCATTTAGTAAAGTGACTGAAAAACTAAAAGAACATGCAAATAACGATACAATAGAAAAGATAGAAAAAGCAAAATTTGCAGGTTATGTAAAGGAAGATATCAGCGATGCAGTGCTATCAGATAATATCGGCATAATAAGGCTTGTTCTTGGTGCATGTTTTACTAATTGTTATATTGTATACAATATCAGGACGAATAACTGCCTGATTATTGACCCGGCGGATGATGCAGAAAAGATCATTGATAATATCAGTAAAAATGGGCTGAAGCCACAGTATATTCTGGTGACGCATGGGCATACGGACCACATACTTGCACTTGGTGCTTTGAAAGAAAAGTATAATATTCCTGTAGTTATCAGCAGGATTGATGCACCGCGTCTTCTTGATGAAGAACTGATAAATGAAAGACCATATGTTGAAGTGCCGTATAAAGCCGTATATCCATCTGTTTTATTAGGAGAGGGTGATGAAATCTGGCTTGATGATATAAGATTTGAAACCATGATTTTACCGGGACACACACCGGGTTCGGCTGCATTTAAGATTGATTTTAAAAACAGCACGGGACACAGAACAGATGAAAACAAAGATACAGCTGCCAAATATATGGATGCTGAAAATACAATATATCAGGTTGGTGATTCAAATGAACCGGATAATATAAAAGGCATAATTTTTACGGGTGATACCATGCTTGCGGGAGGACACGGAAAGACAAGTCTGCCGGGCGGAAATGAAGAAGATATGATTAAGTCTTTACAGCGTTTAAAAGATATAGACGGAAATTATCTGATTTATCCGGGACATAAGGAAATTACGACATTAAAAAAAGAAAGACAATAAAAACAGCGGATGAAAAACGAATCAGAAGGAAATCTTCAGTTAGTTATCGTTTTTCATCCGCTTAATTTTACAGGACATTTATTAAATTGGATTATTTAACCAACGTGTGTTGTACTGTAATACTAAAAAATTTTATAAATATCTATAAAATATTAAAATTCATTTCCGGGAAATTTTGGAATTCCGTCAAAGCCAGGCTTTAAATCTTCGTCAGTCGGAATGTAGTCTGTCATTTCGCCGTTATTGAACTTTTCGTAAGCAACCATGTCGAAGTAACCTGTGCCTGTAAGACCAAATACAATAGTCTTTTCTTCGCCTGTTTCCTTGCATTTGAGAGCTTCGTCGATTGCAACACGGATTGCGTGGCTGCTTTCAGGAGCTGGAAGAATGCCTTCAACTCTTGCGAACTGTTCAGCTGCCTCAAATACAGAAGTCTGTTCTACACTTCTTGCCTCGATAATTCCGTCATGGTAGAGCTGTGAAACAACAGGGCTCATACCGTGGTAGCGTAATCCGCCGGCGTGGTTGGCAGAAGGGATAAATCCGCTTCCGAGTGTATACATCTTAGCAAGAGGGCATACCTTTCCTGTATCGCAGAAATCATATGCAAACACGCCTCTTGTAAGACTTGGGCATGATGCAGGTTCAACCGCAATAATCTGATAGTCATGTTCACCGCGGAGCATTTCACCGGCAAATGGAGAAATAAGACCGCCGAGGTTTGAGCCGCCACCGGCACATCCGATGATAATATCAGGAACAATATCATATTTTTCAAGAGCAGCTTTAGTCTCAAGACCGATTACAGTCTGGTGGAGAAGTACCTGATTGAGAACGCTTCCGAGAACATAGCGGTAACCTTCCTGGCGTGATTCGGCTTCGACTGCCTCAGAGATTGCACATCCGAGACTTCCTGTTGTGCCGGGATGTTCAGCAAGAATCTTCTTTCCGACTTCTGTAGTTGTGCTTGGAGAAGGAGTGACTTTTGCTCCGTATGTACGCATAACTTCACGTCTGAATGGCTTCTGTTCGTAAGAAACTTTTACCATATAAACCTGACAGTCAAGTCCGAAATAAGAGCATGCCATAGAAAGTGCAGTACCCCACTGACCGGCACCGGTCTCTGTTGTAACACCTTTAAGCCCCTGCTTTTTTGCATAATAAGCCTGTGCGATAGCAGAGTTAAGTTTGTGGCTTCCGCTTGTGTTATTGCCTTCAAATTTATAGTAAATCTTAGCAGGTGTCTGCAATTTTTTCTCAAGACAATATGCACGGACAAGAGGTGACGGACGATACATCTTGTAGAAATCAACGATTTCTTCAGGAATAGGAATATATGCATTAGTTTCGTCAAGTTCCTGTGCGATTAATTCATCACAAAATACAGCTTTCAAATCATCTGCTGTCATTGGCTTTAAAGTTGCTGGATTGAGGAGCGGAGCCGGTTTATTTTTCATATCGGCACGTACGTTGTACCATGATTTTGGCAGCTCATCCTCTTTAAGATAAATTTTGTACGGAATTTTTTTCTCTGACCCCATAATAATAAATAACTCCTTTTGTTTTTAAAAAATATTTAAAATATCGTATCATAAATGGTGAAAATTAGCAATGATTAAAAGTGCATCAATATCAAATTTATTAAGAAAAAATACTTGCATACTTTGCGATAAAGCGATAATCTATCGGAGACACAAAACAGTAATTAGCGGAGATAAACAATGGCAGGAATGGCGGATATGAAAAACAGAAAAAAAGATGTACTGCGAAAAGTCTTTGGATATGATTCATTCAGGACGGGGCAGGAGGAAATTGTGGATAACATACTTCTGGGACGCGATGTCTGTGGAATAATGCCTACAGGAGCAGGTAAGTCAATATGTTACCAGCTTCCGGCGTTATTGCTTCCAGGCATAACAATAGTAGTATCTCCGCTTATTTCACTTATGATAGACCAGGTAAAAGCATTGAACGAGGCAGGTGTTCATGCAGCATACATAAACAGTGCCCTCACTGAAAACCAGATTACGAAAGCACTTTATAATGCGATGTGTGGCAGATACAAAATAGTCTATGTAGCACCGGAAAGACTTGAAACCAACAGATTTCTTGAATTTGTGCTTAATGCCGATATTTCGATGATTACGATAGATGAGGCACACTGCATCTCACAGTGGGGACAGGATTTCAGGCCAAGCTATCTTAAAATAGTGAATCTTATAAAAATGCTGCCTAAAAGACCTGTTGTAAGTGCATTTACAGCAACAGCAACGCAGGCAGTAAAAGATGATATTGTATGCGTGCTGGGACTGAATAATCCTTTTATAAAGGTGACCGGATTTGACAGGAGTAACCTGTATTTTGAAGTGCGTCAGCCGAATAATAAGGATGCAGAAGTGCTTAATTATGTGTTTTCTCACAGGGATGACAGTGGAATAATATATTGTGCCACAAGAAAAAATGTTGACAAAGTATATGCGATGCTTGCTAAAAATGGAATTGCAGTTACAAGGTATCACGCCGGGCTTGATAATGATATGAGAAAAGCCAATCAGGAAGATTTCATATATGATGAAAAACCGGTAATTGTGGCAACAAATGCGTTTGGCATGGGTATAGACAAGTCAAATGTAAGATATGTGCTTCATTATAATATGCCTCAGTGTATAGAAAATTATTATCAGGAAGCGGGAAGAGCCGGCCGTGATGGAGAACCTGCAGAATGTATATTGCTTTTTTCGCCGCAGGATGTTATTATCAACGAATTCCTCATCGAAAATAAAGGGGAAAATAACGAATTTACTGAAGAGGAAAGAAAAGCTGTACATGACAACGATATACGCAGATTGAAAAAAATGCGTTACTACTGCAGTACAAAAGAGTGCTTGAGAGAATACATGCTCAACTATTTTGGCGAGTATTCAGGAAAAGATGACTGTGGCAACTGCGGCAACTGTTCTGCAGTATTTGAAGAAAAGGATGTAACAAATACAGCTTCAGCTATTATTAAGACAATAAAAGAGTGTCATGAAAGATTTGGAACATCGGTAATAACAGGGACGCTTCGCGGTGAAAATAAGGCAAAACTAAGAAGTTACGGAGTTGACAGGTATTCGACATTCGGAATGTGTCGTCAGATGAGTGAAAGCTTTATAAAAGGCGTTATTGACAAGATGCTGCTTGATGGGTATCTTAGGGAAACGGATGATATGTACAGAATTCTTAAACTTACAGAAACTTCAGATATGCTGATATCAGGTGAAGAGCATCTTATTATGAAATGGTCGGAACGAAAAGAAGAATTCAAAAAAGAAAAGCGTACACCAAAAAGCCTCGATGCAGACGGCCTTATGCTGTTTGAAAGACTGCGTATGTTAAGAATTGATATTGCACGAAATGAAAATGTGCCGCCATATATAGTCTTTTCAGATAAGGCACTTACTGATATGTGCATAAAAAGACCACATACAAAAGCAGAAATGCTTAATGTAAACGGTGTTGGTGAAAATAAATACGAAAGATACGGAAAAGAATTTCTTAAATGTATAAAAGAACACGAAAATCAGGAGGATACACATGGTTAAAGACATGACAAAAGGTTCGCCGATGAAACTGATTCTTGGATTTGCAATTCCTATGCTTATGGGAATGCTTTTTCAGCAGTTTTACAATCTGGTGGATACAATGATTGTTGGAAAAACATTAGGCGTAGATGCACTTGCGGGCGTTGGAGCTACGGCGTGCATTAACTTTATGATTATTGGTTTCTGCATGGGAGTATGTAACGGATTTGCGATTCCTGTTGCACAGCAGTTTGGAGCAGGCAAATATTCGGAACTCAGAAAATATGTATACAATGGATATATTTGCAGCATTATATTTTCGGTTGTGCTGATGGTCGCATCAGTTGTGGGCTGCCGCGGTATACTTACACTTTTAAGGACACCTTCCAATATTTATGAGCATGCATATGCATATATTGTTGTAATATTTGCGGGAATACCAACAGTTTTCCTTTATAATATGGTTTCCGGTGTAATCCGTTCACTTGGTGACAGCAAGACACCTGTATATTTTCTTGTCGTTTCGGCAGTTATAAATATAATACTTGATTTTGTATTTATTCTTGTATTTAAAATGGGAGTTGCCGGGGCTGCATGGGCGACAGACATATCACAGCTTATATCAGGTGTGGCATGTTATGTTTATATGAATAAAAAATATGATATACTGAAATTTCAGAAGCAGGAGAAGAAGTTAAAAAAGGTTTATGTTAAGAATCTTTGCATAAATGGAATTCCTATGGGACTGCAGTATTCAATCACTGCAATAGGAAGTGTAATTCTTCAGGCAGCAGTTAATACGCTTGGTTCAGTCTATGTTGCAGCAATGACAGCAGGCTCAAAGATATTTACATTTACATGTTGTCCGTTTGATGCACTCGGTTCGACGATGGCAACATATGGCGGTCAGAACGTAGGAGCAGGCAAAACGGAGCGTCTCGGAAAGGGAATTAAGGCTGCGGGAATAATAGGAATTATATACAGCATTGTTGCATTTGTTCTTTTATATTTCTTTGCAAGTTACATTGCACTTCTGTTTGTGGCAGCATCAGAGACAGAGATAATAAGACTGACACATCAGTTTATTGTATATTCGGCATTGTTCTATATACCGCTTACATTTGTCAATGTAATAAGATTTTGCATACAGGGTATGGGATTTTCAACATTTGCAATACTTGCGGGAGTGTTTGAGATGGCGGCAAGAACATTTGCAGCAGTTATGCTGGTTCCGGTTATGGGATATAGCGGTGCGTGTCTTGCAAATCCGCTCGCATGGATTGCAGCGGACATATTCTTGTTCCCAGCATTTATGTATTGTAAAAAACGACTTGAGAGAGCAGGAAAAACAGCATAAAGAAAAGATAAAAAGCTTCGCATCCGTGAATAAAGCAATTCTCACGGACAGTGAAGCTTTTTGTAAGTTTTGCACATCAATGTTACAGATGGCATATTTTGTGCAGATGTATATTTAAAAATGCATGATTTCTATTAAGAAAATCCATGCGAGTCCATAGTATGTCACGACGGCAACAAGGTCGTTTACTGTTGTGATAAGCGGACCTGAAGCAACTGCCGGGTCGATATGGATTTTTTTGAAAAACATAGGTATAAGTGTTCCCACAAGGCTTGATATAAGCATTGCAAGCATAAGTGCAGCACCGATACAGAGTGAGATGCTGAATGAAAACAGTATTGATGCACCCTTAAAAAAGTGGATATAGCTGCCAATGCATACAAGTGATAATATGCCGAGAATCAGTCCGTTGATAAGACCAACGCGGCCTTCCTTAAACACAAGTTCGAATTTTTGTCTGGCAGTCAGATCTTCATCCATGAGAACACGGATAGTAACAGCGAGTGACTGCGTACCTACATTTCCGGCCATATCAAGTATAAGTGACTGGAAACACATAACAATAGTAAGCTGGGCAACTACAGTTTCAAACATTCCTACAACAGATGAAACAACAAGTCCGAGACCGAGAAGTATAATCAGCCATGGCAGACGTTTTTTGATACTCTGTTTTAGCGGCTCATGCAAGTCCTCTTCAGAAGTAAGACCGGCAAGCATGGCGTAATCTTCACCCATTTCATCATCAACGACTTTAACAATATCCTGTGCGGTTATAACTCCTAAAAGCCTGTTATTTTCATCGAGTGCAGGAATAGAATCCTCTGAGTAATCTTTAATCCATTCGATACAATCGTCAATATCTTCTTTGGCATAGACGAAAGGATATGACGTTACAATTAAATCTGAGAGCGGCATATCAGCTCTGGCGATGATAAGCTCATTAAGGCTTATGGCACCACAGAAAACATCATTTTCATCTTCAACATAGATTGTAGAAATATTATCATTTTCGGCGGCCTGATTTACAAGCTCACGCATAGCCTGTTTAATTGTAAGTGTAGAGTGGATTAAAACGAAATTTGTTGTCATTTTGCTGCCTATCTGGTCATCGTCAAATGAAGAGATAAGAGCAATGTCACGTCTTGCATCATTACCTATAAGCTCGATTAAATCATCGCGTGTTTTTTTATCAAGATGCTGGAGAACAAAAACTGCTTTGTCAGCGTCCATTTCGGATACAACAGCAGCTTTCTTCTTGATATCGAGCTCCTTGAAATATGTCGGAATATTGTCTTCGTCAACATATTCAAATATATCTGAAAGCTCGTCAATATTAAGCAGCCTGTATAATCTCTGTCTTTCTGATATGCTCATGCTGTCAAGTGCAGCGGCAATATCATTTTCATGATAATCAAGCAGCTTGTCTTTAATCTGTGCAGGGGATGCGTTGCTTCTGATAATAGAAGCGATTTCCTTTTCGTAGTCAGGTTTTGCTGAAGAAAGTTCCTCAGCAGTTGTGTTTACGATGTCTTTTTCTTCCATCACAATCTCCTTTCATATTCAGTTAGAAATAGTCTGTAGCGACCGGACATGAAAATCATTGCCAGAAAAAGCAGGAGAAAAAAATCCGATGCAGATAACCGGATTTATGAAAGTTTTTCATATTTAGAAATGAAGAAATCTATAGACTTAAAATGAGACCCGCCATGACAAAAGTGCCGGGTTTAAAATCTATATTCTTATATGAATTCTTCTGATTTTTGCAGACAATGATGCTACTTCGCCCGTAACTGTCGTCAGTCATGATCTCACCTCGTTTTCATAAAATAATATTAAAAATAAATATGCGGAAAAATCCCACAAAGAAGATTATAGTTCACTGCAAATAAAAAAGTCAAGAAATAATATCATAAATATTATGAGCTGTTATATAAAAAGACAACCATATATAAGCAGATAAATTTATGGCTTATATAATGGCTGTCTCTATTATTAAAAAATCAAATATTTTTTGACGTATGTAAATTGTGTTCATGAAGATATTTTTCTTTGGTTGCAAGACCACCTCGTATGTGTCGTTCCTGTTTGTTAATGTCAAGAACCTTTCTTGCCTCACTTGCAAGTGAGGGATTAATACGTGCTAATCTTGAAGTGACATCTTTGTGAACAGTGCTTTTACTGACACCGAATTTTCTTGCCGTCTGACGGACGGTAGCTTTTGTTTCGATAATATATTCAGCAGTTTTTATAGCCCGTTCTTCGATATAACCTTTCAATCAAAACCCCTGCATATTTGTTTGTATATCATATTCAATAATTAAGACAAATATGACCTCAAAGCGTTTTGAAAATATAGATTAAAGAATGGCTGTTATAGTTAAATCAGGTGCTGCAGATAAATCAATAAATTTATCTTTGCAACGTATAACCGGTCTGCTTAAACTTCTGTCGTTAATGAGTACAACTTCACCTGTCTCGCCATTTGAAAGTTTGACATTGTTGTGAATGTATGATGATGCAACATTTTTAAAGAATGGAAGTGCAAACTTAGGATCAAGTGTTGAAAAACACTCTTGTTCCATAAGATGTATAACTGTAAAAGGACATACAGCACTTCTGTAAACTCTGTCTGATGTCATTGCGTCATAAATGTCGGCAATTGCAATTATTTTTGCAAAATCAGGAATCTTATCGCTTGTAAGTCCAAAAGGATAGCCTGTACCATCACATTTTTCATGATGAAGCAGACACGCTTCTTTAACTCTTGAGTCGATATCTTTATCTTTTATAATATCATAACCTTCGTTTACATGGGCTTTCATAACCTCAAATTCAGTAGGTGTAAGCTTGCCTGGTTTTTCAAGAATTTTCCTAGGAATACGGACTTTGCCTATATCATGCAAAAGACCACACAGTGTAAGAACATGCACATCTTCTTCGGAATAACCGAGCCATTCACCTATAATAGATGCAACAAGTGCAACATTTACGCTATGGGCATAAGTAAGGTCGTCAAACTGGCGTAGACTGTGCAGCATGTCAAACATCTGAAGTTTGTTTGAATATGTATTCATGAGAGAAAGGGGATAAGTAAGAAGTTCATCCACGTCAACATCTGCATTACGGTTTACAATATCATTTAACTGTGATTTTAAATCAGAAATTCCTTCATTGTATTCTTTACAGAAAGCTTTGAATTCTTTGCTGTTTCTTACCTTTTCGTAATATGTAGAATTGTCATTCTCGACAGGTCTTACAGGTTCGGTGTAATCTTTATCAATAATCTCGATTTCAAGGATATGGTTTGCAGAAATCTTTGCAATCATATCCATATCAAGTTTTGTGCCTGATGCAGCAATAAGAGAGCCATCGCTGTTAAGGACATCTTTAGAAAGAGTCATTCCGTCATCGGCATCAAAAATAAACACTGTCTTTGTATGTATGTTATTAGATGATGAATTATTATCTGACATAATTAAAATACCCCCGTTTAGATATAAAATAATATCGGCATTTGAATATGATTTTATTATAGAAAAAATGGGGCAAATTGTCAATTTTATAAAATAAAATAAAATATATTTCGGTAAAAACACTTGACTAGTAAGTATTAATTGTGTAATATTCATTTGAAATAAAAATATAACGAGTGAGTATCATGTAGCGGTATGCTTTATGATATTACATCCCTTATTTAGAGTGGCGGAGACACATAGGGTCTGTGAAGCCCGGCAACCCCGTAGGCAATGGCAGTGATTTGATGATTGAACTGTTGCAAGGAAGGTGCCAACCTGAGCGAAGATATCCGGATTATACCGGAAGTTCGAACAATAAGAGGATTTCGAGTCTTGAAGATTGCGGGTCCTTTTACGAGGGCTCTTTTTTTTCGTTATGTTTTAATTAATGTAACCACATATACAATTAATTTTTATGAAGAAAGGAATTATTATGGAAAGAAGATTATTTACATCAGAATCTGTTACTGAAGGACATCCTGATAAAATCTGTGACCAGGTATCAGATGCAATACTTGACGCTTTATATGAGCAGGACCCATATTCAAGAGTAGCCTGCGAGACACTTACAAATACAGGATTTGTAATGGTTATGGGTGAGATTACAACAAAGGCAAATATCGACATTCCTCAGATTGTACGTAACACAGTTACAACAATCGGATATGACAGCTCAGAAAAGGGATTTGACGGAAATACATGTGCAGTTATGGTTGCACTTGACAAGCAGTCTGCAGATATTGCAATGGGTGTTGATAAAGCACTTGAAGCAAAAAATGGTGAAGAAGATGACGCTGCGATTGATGCAATCGGTGCCGGTGATCAGGGTATGATGTTTGGTTATGCAACTAATGAGACACCGGAATATATGCCATATTCAGCTGCACTTGCACAGAAACTTGCAAGACAGCTTACAGCTGTAAGAAAGAACGGACCTCTTTCATATTTAAGACCTGACGGAAAGACACAGGTTACTGTAGAATATGATGAAAATAACAAACCAGTCAAGCTTGATGCTATTGTTGTTTCTTCACAGCATGCACCTGAAATTTCACAGGAACAGATTCATGAAGATATCAAGAAATATGTAATTGATGCGGTTGTTGATCCTGCAATGATAGACGAAAATACAAAGATTTTCATTAATCCTACAGGAAGATTCGTAATCGGCGGACCTAACGGCGACAGCGGTCTTACAGGACGTAAGATTATCGTTGATACTTACGGCGGTGTTGCAAGACACGGCGGCGGAGCTTTCTCAGGAAAGGACTGCACAAAGGTTGACCGTTCGGCAGCTTATGCAGCACGTTATGTTGCAAAGAATATCGTTGCAGCAGGAATAGCTGACAGATGCGAAATCCAGCTCTCATATGCAATTGGTGTTGCACAACCTACATCAATCATGGTTGATACATTTGGAACCGGCAAGCTTTCAGAAGATAAGATTGTTGAGCTTATCAGAGAAAACTTTGATTTAAGACCGGCAGGAATTATCAAGATGCTTGATTTAAGACGTCCTATCTACAAGCAGACTGCAGCTTATGGTCATTTTGGTCGTCCGGATCTTGATCTTCCATGGGAAAAGACAGATAAAGCAGAATTATTAAAAAAATATTTATAAAAACAATTGTAAAATAACATTACGGTAATGTATAATAATAAGAGCCGGATGTGGGACAGACTTCCTGCATCCGGCTCTTATCAGTTTATTTAAGGAGATTTTGATGGAAGGGTATTATACAATTGAGAGATGGCTGGCATTCTTTTTTATATACAGCTTTCTCGGGTGGTGCATTGAATCAACTATAGTTTCTGTGAGCAAAAGAAAGCTTACAAACAGAGGATTTTTAAAAGGTCCTATGCTTCCATTATATGGTTTTGGGGCTTTGACAATTATAATTTCGACGCTGATGGTTGCTGATAATGCAGTTCTTGTATATATATGCGGCATGATTGCGGCTACTGCACTTGAATACGTAACAGGTGCTGCAATGGAAGCTATATTTAATATGAAATATTGGGATTACAGTGACAAAAAGTTTAACATTCATGGATATATATGCCTGAAATCATCGCTTTTCTGGGGATTTTTGTCAGTTGTGCTTGTTATGGTAATCCATGTGTCTATAGCAGAATTTATTGATTCACTTGACATAAGAATTCTTACGGCAGTTTTGCTGGTTATAATTGTGATTGCTGCGACCGATACAGTATTTGCATTTAAGAAAGCACTTGATTACCAGAAGCTTCTTGCTTATGAGTCTATGATAAAGAAAGAACTTTCAGAAATATCAGAAAGACTTGCGGAAGCAAAAGAAGCATTTACGGAAAAGGCAACTGCAAAGCAGATAGAATATTTTTCTAATCAGGAGCAGAAAGTTGAAAGGCTTCGTCTTGAACTTGACGCTGCAAAGGAGAAAGCCGGTAAACTTCACAAATCACTTTTAAAGAGCTTCCCATCTGCTTCATCTAAGAGGTTTGGCGAGGCGTTTGAAGAGATTAAGAAGTATGTAAGCACTAAGAAACAGTAAAGATATTAAAAAAAATTATAAATTTATTTAAAATAAGTCTTTTAAATTTTTTTTTTATTGTATATAATGATATTTAGGCATAAAATCTTTATTGCGTGGTACTTTGGCAGTGGTTTGTGCCGGAAGATTTATGGATGATTGGATATTGAACAGCTTAGTACAAAGTGAAAGGAGTAATTTCATGCTGTCAACAGATATAGGAATTGATTTGGGAACAGCCAGTATTCTGGTTTATATAAAAGGAAAAGGTGTTGTGTTAAAGGAGCCTTCAGTTGTTGCTTTTGACAGAGATACTAATAAGATAAAGGCCATTGGTGAAGAGGCACGTCTCATGCTTGGACGTACACCAGGTAATATTGTTGCCGTAAGACCTCTTCGTCAGGGTGTTATTTCAGATTATACAGTAACAGAGAAGATGCTCAAGTATTTTATTCAGAAAGCTATAGGCAGAAGAATGTTAAAGAAGCCTAGAATCAGTGTTTGCGTACCTTCAGGTGTAACTGAGGTTGAAAAGAAAGCCGTTGAGGATGCAACACTTCAGGCAGGAGCAAGAGAAGTTGCAATTATTGAAGAGCCGATAGCAGCAGCAATCGGTGCCGGAATTGATATTTCAAGACCATGTGGTAATATGATTGTTGATATCGGTGGCGGTACTACAGATATAGCAGTTATCTCACTCGGAGGTACTGTTGTAAGTACATCTATTAAGATTGCAGGTGATGATTTTGATGAAGCACTTGTAAGATACATGAGAAAGAAACACAATCTTCTTATCGGTGAGAGAACAGCCGAAGATATTAAGATAAAGATTGGTTCAGCGTACCCAAGAGCAGAAGTTACAACTATGAATGTTAGAGGACGTAATCTTGTAACAGGTCTTCCTAAGACAGTAGAAGTGACATCAGAAGAGACAGAAGAAGCATTGAGAGAGGCAACTTCACAGATTGTTGAAGCAGTTCACAGTGTCCTTGAAAAGACACCTCCGGAACTTGCATCAGATATAGCCGACAGAGGAATTGTTCTTACAGGCGGTGGAAGTCTTCTTTCAGGACTTGAAGATTTAATTGAGGCAAAGACAGGTATTAATACAGTTACTGCTGAGGATCCAATGACAGCAGTTGCAATCGGTACAGGTAAGTTCATAGAATTCCTTGCCGGTTACAGAGATGAGAACTAAAAATATCAGGATGGAGGTCAGGTTATGGTAAGAGGCTTATATACTGCCTATACGGGAATGGTAAACAGCCAGCACAGACTTGATGTTGTATCCAACAATCTGGCGAATGCTACAACGACAGGATATAAAAAGGAAGGATGCACAACGCAGTCTTTTGATGCTGTTTATGGCATTAAGATTAAAGATGCGACAGTGGGTCATGTAAATCAGAATATCGGCAAGCTTTCGCTTGGAGCAAAAATCGGTGAAACGTATCGTAATTGGGAGCAGGGTTCTTTTGTTACAACAGATAATACATACGATTTTGCATTGTCAGGAAAGGGATTCTTTACGATTTCCTTTACAAACAAAGCCGGGGAGACATCAACGATGTATACCAGGGATGGGTCTTTTCAGATGAACGCAGATGGTTATCTGGTTACCAAGGATGGTGATTATGTGTTGGGAGAGAGCGGTGAGCCGATTGTTCTTCCGACAGATGCAACTAATATAGCAGTAGAACCTACAGGAGAGATATATGCTGATAATGAGTATGTAGATTCATTTCTTCTTACAGATTTTGAAGATTATAATTATCTCGAAATGTATGGCGAGAATCTTTATCGTGCCATAGATGGTGCAACACAGGCAGATGAGGTTACTGCAACAGTTAATCAGGGATTTAAAGAAGCATCTAATATCAATGTTGTTTCAGAGATGGTTGAGATGATTAGTATCGCAAGAGAGTATGAGAGCGGTCAGAAGGTCATCAATGCCATGGATGAGATGATGAGTAAGATGGTATCAATTTCTGAGTTATAAGTTTAGATGAAAGGCAGACAGAATGGTAAGATCATTATATTCAGCTGCATCAGGAATGATGGCACAGCAGACAAATGTTGATGTAATTGCAAACAACCTTGCAAATGTTAATACAATAGGATATAAGTCACAGAGTGCTGAATTCAAGTCACTTTTATATCAGGATTTACAGGCTAAGACAACTTCTGCTAATGGAGAAAATAAGCCGGTAAGTGCACAGGTTGGACTTGGTTCAAGAATATCATCAATAACATCACATTACACACAGGGTTCAGCAAATGCAACGGATGGTACAACAGATTTCCTTATAAACGGAATGGGATTTTTTGCAATAGAAAATATTGATGGAAATGTATATTATACAAGAAATGGTAATTTCTTCTTATCGGTAGATACTGAGGGAACGGTTCTTTGTACTGCAGAAGGTTATCCGGTTCTTAGTTCAGAGGGACAGCCTATTGTTCTTGACCCACAGTATCAGTCAACTAAGATTACAGTTGATGGAGACGGTAATATATGTTATCCTGACGAATCTAACAATGCACAGCCTATTGGAATAAAGATTGGATTATATCAGTTTCCTAATCCTTCAGGACTTACAAAGGTTGGTAATTCATATCTTGCAGAAAGTGATGCATCAGGCGTAGCAATCAATGAAGAGGATGGAGTTGTAAGCAAGAGTAAATTAAAGCAGGGTTATCTTGAAAGCTCTAATGTTAATGTGGCTACAGAGATGGTTAATCTTATAACAGCACAGAGGGCTTATGAGCTTTGTTCAAAGGCTATTACAACATCTGATACAATGATGGAGCAGGCAAACAACTTGAAGAGATAATAAGCGGCAGGGAGAATTATTATGGATAATATTATTAGTAATGTTAATTCCATTTATACTAATGGAACATATGCATCCGGTACAGGTAATTCACTTGAAGATAAAATAAATAATAAAGATTTGTCAAAAGCAACAGATGATGAGCTCATGGAAGTCTGCAAAGATTTCGAGAGTTATTTCTTAGAACAGATGTTAAAGTCAATGGTAAAGATGACAAAAGTTGACGGTGATACGGATGATAGTAATCTGTATTCGTCACTTTTTGGAATGACTGATAATTCTGATTCGGGAATGAGTACACTTTCAAGTTATTTTGGTGATGAGATAGTTCAGCAGGTAGCTGACAAGATGACAGAGTCTAATGGTGGAAAAGGTCTTGGACTTGCACAGCAGCTTTACGAACAGATGAAGAGAAACTACGGAGTTAGTGAGGTATAATTATTTTGGAATATGAAGCTGTAAAATACGTTGAGGGATTTGTTGAAAATATTATTTTCCGCAATGAAGATAACGGATATACGGTGTTTGATATTACATATAATGGTGAAGAAGTAACCTGCGTTGGTGTATTAAGTTACATCAGTGCAGGTGAATTTATAGCCGCACAGGGTGAATTTGTCAAACATCCCGTGTATTACATGCAATTTAAAATAAAATCATATGAATTCAGGGCGCCTGACGATGCAAAATCGGTGAAGCGTTATCTTAGTTCCGGTGCGATTAAAGGCATTGGCGAAAAAATGGCCGAAAATATTGTGAATAAATTCGGTGATGATACATTCCGCATTATGGAAGAAGAACCGGAACGTCTTGCTGAGATTAAAGGAATCAGCATCAAAAAGGCAATGGATATTGCCGCACAGCTTATGGACAAAAGAGATGTGCGTCGTGCAATGATGTTTATGCAGGAGTTTGGCATAAGCATGAAGTTGGCTAACAAAATTTACACAAAATACGGACAAAACATATATACAATTCTAAAAGAAAATCCTTACCGTCTTGCTGATGATATTGATGGTATAGGCTTTAAAATTGCAGATGAAATAGCAGCAAAAGCCGGAATAAAAGTGGATTCGGCATTTAGAATTAAAAGCGGAATTTTTTACGTTTTATGTCAGGCAGCAGGGCAGGGACATGTATATCTTCCATTGGATGAGCTTGAAAGCTATGTTAAATCGCTTCTTTTGATAGAGTTTGATAATATGGAAAGTTATATAATGGACCTTGCGGTAGATAAAAAAGTTGTTGTAAAACAGAGTGGCGACAGAAAGCTTGTATACGCTGCGATTTATTATTATATGGAAACGTCTGTTGCAAGAAAACTGTGCGATTTGGATATAAGCTATTCATGTAACGATGAGGAGATGGAAGAATCAATTGAAAAAATTGAACAGCGTCTTAATATTGAGCTTGATGAAATTCAAAAAGAGGCAGTGAAAAAGACTGTTCAAAATGGCCTTGTCGTTATAACAGGTGGTCCGGGAACCGGAAAAACAACAACAATAAATACCATAATCCGATATTTCCAGATGGAAGGGCTTGATATAAGGCTTGCAGCACCGACAGGAAGGGCAGCCAAAAGAATGAGTGAAACCTGTGGAATGGAAGCCCAGACAATACACAGACTGCTTGAGATAAGCGGAGGACCGCAGGAAGATTCCAATGGAAGTTCATTTGCAACTAATTTTGACAGAAATGAAGAAAATCCGCTTGAGACAGATGCTATTATAGTCGATGAAATGTCAATGGTTGATATAAGCATAATGAATTCGCTTTTAAAGGCAGTTGCGGTAGGAACAAGACTTATTCTTGTTGGCGATACCGACCAGCTGCCGAGTGTCGGTGCCGGAAATGTATTAAAAGATATAATAGCATCAGGATGTTTTCCGGTTGTAAGGCTTGAAAAGATTTTCCGACAGGCAGCCGAGAGTGAAATAGTTATAAATGCACATAAAATAAATAAAGGTGAGCCGGTCGTTCTTAATAAATACAGTAAAGATTTTCTTTTTGTAAGACGCGAAACACCTGATGAGATAATAGCTGCAATATGTACACTCGTAAAGAAAAAACTGCCGGATTATGTCGGTGCGGGAATTAATGAAATACAGATACTTACGCCATCTAAAAAATCTGCAACAGGTTCATTAAGACTCAATAAAATCATGCAGGAGTATCTCAATCCGCCACAGGCAGGAAAACAGGAAAAAGTGTATGGCGAAGTCACATTCCGTGAGGGAGATAAAGTTATGCAGATTAAAAATAATTACCAGACGGAATGGGAAAAGAAGAGTAAATACGGAGTGACATACGATGCCGGAAGCGGAGTATTTAACGGTGATACAGGAATAATTACAGAGATTAATACATTCATGGAGCAGATGACTGTAAAGTTTGATGATGAGCGTATTGTGAAATATGATTTTAAACAGCTTGAAGAGCTGGAACTTGCATATGCAATTACGGTACATAAATCGCAGGGAAGTGAATATCCAGCGGTTGTTATTCCGATGTATCCCGGCCCAAGGATGCTTATGAACAAAAATCTTTTGTATACAGCGGTTACAAGGGCAAGAAAATGTGTATGTATGGTTGGAAATGAAAACTGCTTTCATCAGATGGCACAAAATGAGTCTGAACAGAGACGTTATTCGTCTTTAGATGAAAGAATAAAAGAAATATATGAATTGGATAATGTGGTTTAAATGAAAGGGGTAAAAGCATAAATATTCTGGAAAAATTTTGTGGAAAAGCACTGGACTTCATATATCCGCCAGCGTGTCCCATATGTGGGATACCATTGCCGGCGGGATTAAGACAACAGGGAATATGCAGGGAGTGTGTTAAAAAAATTGTGTATGTCGGTGATGAAAGCTGCCTGAAATGTGGAAAACCATTAGATGTTGATGACAAAGAATACTGCCACGACTGTGCAAAGACAAAACATATATTTGACAGATCGGCGGCTGTTTTTTCGTATTCAGACGGATTAAAGCAGTCGATATACAGGTTTAAATATAAAGGATGCCGGGAATATGGAAAGTGGTATGCCACGCAGATGGCTGACAAGCTGGGTATGCTTATAAAAATATGGTCGCCTGATGTGATTGTTCCTGTTCCTATGTATGAAAAAAAACAGCGTGCAAGAGGGTACAATCAGGCAGAAATTATTGCGTGTGAACTTGGAAAAATTATACATGTCCCGGTTAATACATGGTTTCTTAAAAGAAATAAAAATACAGTTCCAATGAAAGAAGTTTCGGGACATGACAGGAGTAAAAATCTTGAAAATGCTTTTATTGCGGACAAAAATGTTGTAAAATATAAGAAAATACTATTGGTAGACGATATATATACTACAGGTGCAACGCTTGATGCGTGTGCTGCGGTATTAAAAAAATACGGGGTAGAAAAGGTATATGGTGCATGCCTTTGTATTGGAAGAGGAATGTCCTGAGAGGTAATGTTGCGATATGCAATATCTGGTATAGGATATTTCCGGTAAAATAACAGCGGTTTGGCGTGATGCCGGAACAGGAGGAAAATTATGGATGTAAGAAATTGTAGAGGATGCGGAAGATTATATAACTATATCGGTGGTTCATATAGGAATCTCTGTCCTGACTGCGTAAGAAAGTTAGAGGAAAAGTTTGATATTGTAAAGGACTATATAGAGGAAAACCATTCAGCAACGATGAATCAGATTTCAGAAGACTGCGATGTGAGTGTAAGACAGCTTGAAAAGTGGGTTCGTGAAGAGAGACTCTGCTTTGCAGATGATTCCCCAATAGGTATTCCATGTGAAAATTGTGGAAAGACAATAAAATCTGGAAAATATTGCGAGGCTTGTAAGAACACGCTTGCAAACCAGCTTGGCAGCATGTATGCCATAAATTACGAAGAAGATGATGAAAAAGATAAGAACTCAAGAGCGAGAATGCGTTATCTTGACAGAAAATAAAAACGTAATTTAAAAAGTTGATTTTTGCTGTTAAGAAAAATAAAATAAACGCCGATACATTTCACATAAGATAAAAGAAAGAGAGGCGGTTAGCATGCGTATAGATGCATATAATGCGGTAAGCCAGATTTACAAGTCAAGCACAAAAGTGAATACTGCTAAGAAAACATCAGGCAGTTCTGAGTTCAGTGATAAACTTGAAATTTCAAATGCGGCTAAAAGCTATCAGACAGCAAAGTCAGCAGTTAATGCGGCAGAAGATGTCCGGATGGATAAAGTAGAAGCCCTCAGGGCACAGTTTGCAAACAGAACATATAATGTCAGTTCAGAAGATGTGGCTGATAAGATAATTGCAGATGCAGAAACATTAGTATTTTAGGCGGTGGAATTAGATGGCGAGTTTGATAGAGACACTTATAGATGTGTTGGATAAAGAAAATACAGAATATCAGGGCCTTTTGAAGCTTTCCGAAGAAAAGACCACCGCCATTGTTAATGGCAATGTTGAAAGATTACAGGAAATTCTTGGACTTGAGCAAAGAAGCATTGATAAGATTAATAAACTTGATGCTTTCAGGGATGAGAATGTGGGAGATATATGCAATGTCCTTAATATTCCGAGAAAAGGAATAAAGATTGAGAATATTGCAGATATGTTGTCAGGACAGCCCAAAGATGCAAAAGCTCTTACGGATGTTCATATGAAACTGAAAAGAACACTTGATCAGTTGATGAAAGTTAATGAGAATAATAAGATGTTATTGCAGGAGTCGATGGATATGATTGAATTTGAGCTTAATCTTGCAAAGAATTCAAAGGTTGCACCACAGACGGGTAATTATAGTAAAGGTGCTTACGAGCAGAATAATTCATATCCTACGGCAGGAGGATTTGACGCCAAGCAGTAACGGATTAATATAAATTTATAAAGATTATTTCAAAAGCTGCTTTGCAGCTTTCTTAATTTATGTGGGCAGTAAGCCAGAGTCATTACTTGTATGAGAATGAGAATTTGGCGGATACTGCAGTTCTATATACTCACGGATGAGTATATGCCCGGCTTACGGATAAGCAATACCGGCAGGAGGATATTTATGGCTAATGGAATGGCGAGTCTGTTTGTTGGTGCATCAGGCCTAAAATCAGCACAGACAGCATTAAATACAACGGCACACAACCTTTCTAATATCAATACAGAGGGTTATACAAGACAGCAGATTGCATTCAGGGATACACACTATCTTAGAATCGGTGGAAGCTATGCTTCACCTTCAGCATCTGTATACGGACTTGGTGTTGGGATAAGCGAAATCAGAAGAATAAGAGACGAATTTATAGATAAAGCATATAGGACAGAAAACGGCCGGCTTGGTTATTACTCAAACCAGTACAAGGCTATTGAAGAAGTTGAAGACCAGTTTGGAGAACTTCAGGGCGTAACATTTCAGGACGCATTGAACAATCTGTATACGGCAATTAATGAACTTAGTAAAGAACCAGCAAGTACTGTAAAGCGTTCTTCACTCATACAGAATGCGTCAGCACTTGTGACAAGGTCTGATGCAATTTATTCAGGACTTAAAGATTATCAGGAAACTCTTAACATAGATGTTGCCAATGCAATTAACAAAATCAATGCTTATGGTGAGAAGATTTTTTCACTGAATAAGCAGATTGCAAAGATTGAAGGTACAGGTGTTGAGAATGCCAACGATTTGAGAGACCAGAGAGATAAAGCACTTGATGAACTCAGTGAGTATATTGATATTTCATATTATGAAGTGCAGGGTGGAGAGATATATGTAAATGCCGGTGGAGTTCCATTTGTGACAATGTCGTCATATACGCAGATGTCATCAAGAACGAATGATGATTCGACATTACTTATTCCGACATGGCCGGCATTTGAAAGAGACGTATATCCGGAGACAGAATTGTATTCTGCATTGACAGATAAAGACAAGGGCGGACTTAAAGGCACACTTCTTGCAAGAGGAAGCATTGAAGTCGATTATACAGATATACCGGTAAAGCCTGATAAAGCTGATTATGATCTTACAACAGCGGACGGAAAAGCGGCCTATGATAAAGATTATGCAAAATATCAGGAGAAGCAGGAATATTATAATAAGTACATAGAACCATCGGTTATCCTTAGTGCTCTTGCGGGCGTTGATAAGCTTATGAACGGTATTGTGACAAAGATAAATGATGTTCTTTGCCCGGAGAAAGACATGAAGCTTACAACAGCTTTGACAGATGAAAATGGCAACGAAATTATGCCAAACAGCTACAGTTATACTGTTTCAGATGCTGTCTTATATGATAAATATAAAAATGAAGTAAAAGGTTTTGATAACGGCGACGGAACATACAGCTACGAATCATCAGAGCCTCTTTATACCGATAAAGATTTAAAAAATAAGGCTGACGTAACATCATACAATTATACTGTGCTTGACATGGATAAGACAGATTATGGCATGGATAAAGATAAGACAGTCGGCACAGAAATCTTTGGAAGACTTAATACAAAGCGTTATATAAAGATGAAAGATGCCAATGGTAATGACATGTATGTTCATAATAACCAGAATGAAAAAGGCGACCGTTCAGAATATAAGCTTGGAAATATAATTATGAATTCTGTTGCAGAACAGGATATAGCAAAGATTCCAATGACAACGCTTCAGGGAAAAGAAGATATGGCTAAGGGTCAGGAACTTATTGATGCATGGAACGGTGATTTCGCATCAATAAATCCGCAGATGTATGCTGTTGGCAATTTCAGCACATATTACAATAACTTTATCGGAGAATTCTCGACAGTGGGAAAAGTCCTTTATAATTATGTAGACCACCAGCAGACAATGGTTGACGGATACGATGACCAGAGACTTCAGTCAGAAGGCGTTGCATCAGATGAAGAACTTGAAAAAATGATAAAATACCAGCAGGCATACAATGCCTCATCAAGATATGTCAATGTAATAAGCGAGATGCTTGAACATATAGTTACAGCACTTGGTTCATGATAATGGCGGAAAGGAAAAAGTGAGAATATGGCATCAACATTTTTTGGATTAACAATCGCATATTCAGGATTACAGGCGGCAAATACGTCATTAACAATAACAGGCCACAATGTATCTAATATTAATACAAAAGGATACACAAAACAGCAGGCAGGTACACAGGCAGCGGATGCTTTAAGAACACATACAACATACGGTGCTATCGGTTCCGGTGTTGTTGTTACAGAAATAAGCCAGATACGAGACAGTTACTATGATGTAAAATACCGTAATAATATGGCAAATTACGGTCAGTATTCAGTAAAAGAAAGTTATATGGGACAGATTGAAGATTATCTTGATGAGTTTACACTCAACGGATATTCACAGGAATACAAAAATTTCTTTTCTGCCGTAAACCAGCTTACAATTACACCTGGAGATACATCAGCTAAGAACCAGCTTATCAATAATGCAAAGAGCCTTGCAGATTATTTTAACACACTTACAACAAATTTAAGAAATGTTCAGGCTGATGCAAATAACGAGATAAAAGATGCTGTCCAGCAGATTAATTCATATGCAAAAAATATAGCTGCACTTAACAGACAGATTAACCAGATTGAAGCAAATTATGGTAATGCAAATGATCTGCGTGATAAGAGAAATGCCATGATTGATGAACTTTCAGAGATTGTCAATCTTGAGACATCAGAAGAAGATATGGGAAATAATGTATCTAATTTTTCAGTAAGAATCAACGGACAGACATTAGTTTCATCATACAGCTATAATACACTTGAAACGGTTGCAAGAACTGATAAAAAGAATTACTCAGACGCAGAAGGCCTTTATGATGTACAGTGGAATTCAGGGCAGAAGTTTGATATGTACAGCACATCTTTAAGCGGACATTTAAAAGGTCTAATAGATATAAGAGATGGTAATAATGGTGAGCATGAAAATATAGAAACTGATGATGATGGTAACAATGTTACTGATTCAGATGGCAATCTTTTGCTTACGACAGCACCGGCGGCAGATAAGACAGTTTCATATAAAGGTGTTCCTTATTATCAGGCACAGCTCAATGAATTTGCAAAAATTTTCTCTGATGCAGTTAATAAGATAATGAAGTCAGGTTACACGTCTGATGGAAGCAGCAAGGGAATTTCATTATTTGTAACGCAGCCAAATACAACAGTAATGTCAGCAGGAAATATAACAGTTAATCCTGAACTCCTTAAAAATGCTGATTTGCTTGCAATTAAAAAAGAGCAGAATGACGGTGAGTCAGACGCAAAGATAATGGAAGAATTAAATAAGCTTCAGAGCGAAAAGATATTTGCAGGCGGCACAGGCTCGTATTTCCTTGAAAGTATTGTCAGTGATATGTCAATTGATTCACAGAAGGCTGTTAATCTGTATAAGAATTATACTGATTTGAAGACAAGCATACATAACCAGAGACTTTCAATAATGGGTGTTGATACAGATGAAGAAGCTATGGATATGATAAAGTACCAGCAGGCTTATAATCTTAACTCAAAGATGATGTCAGTCATGAACCAGATTTATGACAAGCTTATCAATCAGACTGGAATATAAAAGAAAGGAAGCGGCATAGATGAGAATAACTAATCAGATGATGGTCAACAGTACGATGGCCAATATCCAGGTAAATAAAAAACAGGTAAATACGCTTGAAACACAGCTTTCTACGCAGAAAAAAATCAATAAGCCGTCTGAGGATCCTGTAATTGCAATCAGAGCATTACGTCTTCGTTCAAGCCTTGAACAGGTTACACAGTATCTTAATAAAAATATTCCTGATGCTGATTCATGGCTCAAGACAACAGAGGGTGCTGTAGACGAAGCTGTATCAGTAATAACAGATCTTTATGCTTATTGTGAACAGGGTGCGACAGACTCATATTCACCGTCAGAAAGAAGTACACTGGCAGAGAGCCTTAATAAACTTCGTGATGCATACTATGCGGAAGGTGATGTTGAATATGCCGGAAGATATCTCTTTTCAGGTTATATGACAGATACACCGCTCACATATCAGTCAGATGAGACAGCAGCTAAAGCTGATTTTACAATAACACAGAAGTTTACAAGAGAAAACATAGAATTAAAGACAGTATATACAAATGCTTATTCTAATGATGATATTCTTAATCTTAATGTTAAGACAGATGCAGCGACAGGAAATGTTGTAACACCTAATGTTGCAGATGTACATAGAGTAAGAATCGGATATACAAAAGTATCTGATGCAGGCACATTTGAAATCAAGTTAAATGACGGAACTAAAATTGCGGCGGCAGCTGTTAATGATTCCAATTATCAGCCGGGAGATGATGAGGCAGCATTTAATGCAGCGACAGGTGAGATTCTTCTTGGAGAAAATGTATATAAGCAGTTATATGCTTCTGACGGATTTTCATTTACATACAGAAAAGATAACTTTGCAAAAGGTGATTTGAATCCTGTAATGTATTATGACTGTGTTGACAACAATCCTGATAATGCAGGTGTTGTATATACAAAGAAAACAGAAGATATTGAATATAATATCAACTTCTCACAGAAGTTAAAAGTTAATACAGAAGCCAACGAAGTATTTAATATGTATCTGGGAAGAGATATTGATGATTTGATTACATCAGTAAATAATGTTATTGATATTGAAGCACAGCTTGAAAAAGTTGAGGGAATGTTAAAACAGGATATTTACAGTGATAAAGATTCACAGAGCAAGTTGAATTCTATAAAGGAAGGTCTTACAAAGCAGAATGAACTTGCAAAAGAAGAGATGAAAAACCGCTTTGAGTATTGTGTCGGTACAATGCAGGGTTATCAGGAACAGGCATCGCTCGCAAAAGCAGATGCAGGTAACAGAATGACAAGACTTAATCTTACAAAGAGCAGACTTACAGAACAGAAAACGAACTTTACAAATCTCAAATCAGAAAATGAAGATATTGACCTTGAAGAAGTTGTAGTTGGATATTCTGCAGCACAGCTTGTATACAATGCTTCTCTTACAGCGGCAAGCAAAGTAATACAGCAGACATTGCTTGATTTCTTATAAAATTAAGGAAAGGTTTGATTTAGCATGAAAATACAGACAAAATGGTTTGGGGAAATTGATACAACAGAAGATAAAATAATAACATTTGAAAAAGGAATAATAGGATTTGAAGATTTCAAAAAGTTCACGATAGTTGTTGATGCCGAAAAGGAATCAGAAAATACAATAATGTGGCTTCAGTCAGCAGAAGAACCTTCACTTGCACTTCCTATTATCAAACCGGAAATTGTAAAAGAAGATTACGATCCTATAGTGGAAGATGAACTTATAAAATCACTTGGTGAAGATATAGAAAATGCATATCTTGCCGTGTATGTCACAATAACAGTTCCATCGGACCTTACAAAGATGACATGCAATCTTAAAGCACCGATAATAGTAAATATGGACACAATGAAAGGAACGCAGCTCATTGCCGGTAATGAAGATTATCAGGTTAGATTTCCTATTTACGATATACTTGATGCAAAAAAACAGAAGGATGGTGAGTAGGATGCTGGCATTATCAAGAAAAAAAGATGAGGCAGTTATTATCAATGATGACATAGAGATTACTATAATCGAGATAAAAGGCGACCAGGTTAAAATCGGTATATCAGCACCAAAATCAGTTCCAATCTATAGAAAAGAAGTATATATGCAGATTCAGAATGCCAACAAGGAGGCGGCACAGTCTGTAGATATAAAAAATATCAAAGAGTTGTTTACAAAAAAATAGAAAAACGGGTTAATTATAAAACTCATTTTTCCGATATACAACGTAGCACATAGGAAAATATGATATTATCTATCACACGGAGGTGGATTTAAGATGGGAATGGAATCAATAAGCAGAGTTACAGCAGCACAGAGTTATCAGGCAAACACAGCTGCAAGCCAGCCGGCACCTGTAACTAATGTTGAAGCAATTGACACTGCACAGAATAAGCGGGCAGATGTTGTCAAAAGTCAGCAGACAGATAATACAGGTAATAATCAGACTTCAGACAATTCTGAAAAAAATGCTGCAACAATGAAAGACATGAGCGAGATTAATAAGATTATTAACCGCAATACTGTAGCTGAATTCGGCTATAATGAGCCAACTAACAGAATAACAATTAAAATTAAAGACAGGGATACAGATGAAGTGATAAAAGAAATTCCGTCTGAGAAGGCACTTAAGATGCTTGAAAAAGCATGGGAGATAGCCGGAATTCTTGTTGATGAGAAGAGATAAGTATACAATGATTGTTTAAGCACACGGAGGTGCAGATAGGAGTATAATATGCCAATAAGATTATCAGGATTATCATCAGGTCTTGATACTGAATCACTTGTAAGTGCCTTAGTATCATCATATACATTACAGAAGGATAACCTTGTAAAAGCACAGACAAAACTTTCATGGAAGCAGGAAAGCTGGAAGACTATGAATAAAAGTATTTACAGCTTTTACACAGGGAAATTGTCATCATTCAGATGGTCAAAAAATTATAATTTAAAGACAGCAAGTGTTTCAAACAGTTCATATGCTAAAGTCACAGCAAGTTCATCGGCTGTAAATGGAACACAGACACTTAAAGTTAACAAACTTGCAGCGACAGGATATCTGACTGGCGGTGTTATAAGTGCTACAGATGAAAATGGAAGTAAAACCAAGCTTACAGGAGATTCTAAGCTTACTAGTGTAACTGGAATTGGTGATATAAAAGATGGCAAGATTTCAGTAAGCGTAGATGGTAGCATAAAAGATATAGAGATTACAGATGATATGACTGTGAATAATTTTGTTACACAGTTAAAGGCAACTGGACTTAATGTGAACTTTGATTCTGATAACCAGAGATTTTTTATCAGTGCAGCCAAGTCAGGTGAAAGCCATGATTTTTCAATAGTTGCTAATAATCAGAATGGTCTTAATGCACTTAAAGGACTTGGAATATATACAACAAAAGACAGCAATGGTAATCTTTCAGCTGATATGGCTGAATATACAAAGTGGGCTAAGTATAGCACGGCTGAACTTGATGCTATCAAGCAGTCTGCATATGAAAGCAAGAAAATCAATTATGCTGACAGAGCAAAATTTTATGCAGATAAGTACAATGCAGCTAAAAAAGTTGTAGATACTATAGATGCTGACGATACATGGGCAGGCATTGATAATGCAAAAGCAAAGTTGTCAAAAGAACAGACGGATTTTGCTGATAAATATAAAGATTACGTTAAAAAAGATGATGATGGCAACGATGTAAAAGACAGCAGTGGCAATCTTGTATATGATACAGATAAGCTTGAAAAAGATGGCAAGCTTACAGAATATAATGCTGAAAAGAAATCAATTGATGCGTTAAATAATAATATTACAACATATGAGACTAATAAAAAAACAATGGAAGATACAGCTTCATATGTTACAATAAAAGATGACGGAAGTGCAGCTGCTGCAACGGCAGCTGATGCTGATACAACAGCATATGACAAGGTTGTCGCGGAAGTTGATACGGATAATGCAAAGATTAAGTCTGACTCAGATGCTGCAATAGATGCAAAAGTAGCATTTGCAAAGCAGATGGTAAGCTCATCAGGTGATGATTCAACAGGTGCGGTAAGAATTACAGGCAGCGATTCAGAGATTGTATTAAATGGTGCAACATTTAAGAATAATACCAATAATTTTTCAATTAATGGCCTTACAATCCAGGCAACAGCACTTACAGGCAATGAAACAGTATCAATTACAACAGATACAGATACAGATGGTATCTATAAGCAGATTAAAGATTTCTTCAAAGATTATAATGAATTGATTAAAGCTATGGATACAGCTTACAATGCAGATAGTTCCAAGGGTTATGAACCTCTTACAAGCGATGAGAAAGAGGCAATGACAGATGATGAAGTCAAAGAGTGGGAGAAGAAGATTAAAGATTCTCTTTTAAGAAAAGATTCAACGCTTGGCAATACATCGACAGCTATGAAGACGATTATGTCATCATCTATAGAAGTAAATGGCAAGAAATATTCTTTGTCAAGTTTTGGTATAAAAACTCAAGGATATTTCAGTTCTAGTACTAATGAAAAAGGTGTATTCCATATAGATGGTGATTCAGATGATTCTGTATCATCGTCAAATGAAGATAAGTTACGAGCAGCTCTTGCAAGTGACCCAGATACTGTTGTTACATTTTTCTCTAAATTATCGACAAATCTTTACAATGATTTGACAAAGAGAATGGCATCAACAAGTATGAGTAGTATATATACGATATATAATGATAAGCAGATGGCATCAGAATATTCAACATATACAACAAAGATATCTGATAAGGAATCAGAAATTAGTACATGGGAAGATTATTATTACAATAAATTCTCTAAGATGGAGTCTGCACTTGCTAAGCTTAATCAGACACAGTCTTCACTTTCAGGATATTTCTCTTAAAATAATTAGTTCATATATCTGCATAAAATAAGATGCAGATATATGTGCTTTAAAGAAAGGTACAGGTTACTAAGGGATGGCATTTAATCAGGCAAATCAGGCATATGCAGAGTATAACAGAAATAAAGTTCTCACTGCATCACCAGCAGAGTTAACACTTCTTTTATATGAAGGAGCTATAAAATTCTGCAATATAGCTATTATTGGTTTAGAGCAGAATGATATGGAAAAAACACATAATAATATTGTAAAAGTGGAAAATATAATAGAAGAATTTCAGGCAACTCTTAATCATAAGTATCCGGTTGCAGAAGATTTTGATAAAATATATAGATATATATATGACCTTTTAATAGAGGCTAATATAAAAAAGGATAAGGAGCTTCTAGAGAGAGCTTTAGATGAGCTTCGTGGTATGCGTGATACATGGAAAGAAGTTATGGTTAAAGCTAAAGTTAAATAGGTCTGCTTATTAAGGCGGTGAAAAATGGAAACAGATAATTATGTTCAGATGATGACAGATAGTCTGGTTATGAAAAAAGATATACTTGAGAAAATTATAGATTTAAATGAAACACAAAACAGTATATTGTTGGAATCGGAATTTAATGATAAAAATTTTCGTGAAAATATAGATGCAAAGTCAGAACTTATAGATAAAATAGAAAAATTGGATGATGGCTTTAATGCACTTTTTGCAAGAGTAAAGCAGACTCTTGATGGACATAAAGATGAATACAAATCAGAAATATCAGTTATCAAAGAATTAATAAAAAGTGTTACAGAACTTGCAGTAAGGGTTCAGGCACAGGAAGCAAGAAATAAAGTACTTGCAGAAAAAAAATTTGCAATGCTGAAAAAAGAAGTGTCAAATGCAAAAAAGAATACTCAGGCGGCAAGTACATATTATAACAGTATGAATAAACTTAATTTTGAACCGCATCTTATGGACCAAAAAAAGTAAAAAGATTATATTTTGGGGTAAAGTTTAAATACGAATCTCCGATATAATATATAACAGGTTATTAAATAAATAACCTAAAAATAATATTTGCGGCAAGGATGCCACAGTAATTTCAAGGAGGAAACAATTATGGTAGTACAGCACAATTTATCAGCAATGAACACAAGCAGACAGATGAATGGTGTAGCAAGTTCATTATCTAAGTCTACAGAGAAGTTATCATCAGGTTACAAGATTAACCGTGCAGGTGATGACGCAGCAGGTCTTTCAATTTCAGAAAAGATGAGAAGCCAGATCAGAGGCCTTAACAAAGCTTCTTCAAATGCACAGGATGGTATCTCACTTATTCAGGTAGCTGAAGGTGCTCTTAATGAGACACATTCAATCTTACAGAGAATGAACGAGCTTGCAACACAGGCAGCTAATGATACAAATACATCAACAGATAGAACTGCTATCCAGGCTGAAATTGACCAGTTACAGTCAGAAATCAACAGAATCCAGTCTACAACACAGTTCAACACAATGAACCTCTTAGACGGAAGCTTCAGCGGTAAGAATCTTCAGGTTGGTGCATTATCAGGACAGAAGATTTCTGTAAGTATCGGTAAGATGAACACAGCTTGTCTTGGTATTGATTCACTCAAGATGTCAAGCTTCTCAGCAGCTGGTAAGGCTATGGAAGCAATTCAGGCAGCTATTGATAAGGTATCAACACAGCGTTCAACACTTGGTGCTCTTCAGAACAGACTTGAGCATACAATCAACAACCTTGATACAACAAGCGAGAATACACAGTCAGCTGAATCACGTATCCGTGATACAGATATGGCTAGTGAAATGGTTGAATACAGCAAGAATAACATCCTTTCACAGGCAGGTCAGTCTATGCTTGCACAGGCTAATCAGCAGACACAGGGTGTTCTTTCACTCATACAGTAATATATAAGCTTTTAGAAGGCTGGTCTTTCAAAAGACCAGCCTATTTTTTTTATAGTTTAGAGAAAATGGAATATAATTAATTATGGCTACAAAAAAGGAAATATTGGATATAACAAAAGAAATAAGAGATTTATTATATCAGAATGATGTAGAGGGATATAAAAAAATACCACAATATGCTCAAATCATATATTCGTATATTGAGAACAAAAGTATACATGATAACATTATATATCAGTTACAACAAAATTTTAAGGCACAGAGTGTAATAGGTTTAGCGGATGTTCTTGTTAATATTGAAAAGATTATTGATAATTCTACAGAAGATATTAATGAATATATGAAAGCTTCATATGTTAAACATCACAGTGTTGACATAGAAAATTATGAAAAAAACAAGAGTAGCATATTAAAAAAAGAAGTACAAATATATAACGATTTTTTAAGTATTAATAATCACTGTCTTGATAATGATGAAGATATAATTATAGATGGCAGTGGAAATATAGGTGTTAATACTAAAAATGGAATAGTTTATCTAAATAGTACTGTGATGTGTAAAAATGCATGCGATATATGGGCTAAGACACTTCCAAAGATTGAATATTATAATACTGTTATAATATGTGGAATGTCCAATATGGAATACATACGTACTGTATTATCAAATGTATCAGATAAAACGCCAATTATAGTATATGAACCAGATAAAAAAATATTTGAGTATAATTATATATATACAGATATATCAGATCTGCTTGAGCAAAAAAATTGTTTTTTTATAGTGGATGATATTAATATGAAAAATTTAAAAGTATATATTAATAGTTTTATTGGTTATGTTAATTTTAATAACATTATGATTTATACTCTGCCGGGATATGATGTGCTTTATTTTGATAAAATAAAGCAATTTGAACAGATGTGTAGAAGCTATTTGACAGATATAAAGATAAATAATAATTCAGTTGTAAGATGGAAAGATATTGCCACATCTAATATTATAAAAAATATACAATTTTTAAAAAATGGGGTTGATATAAAAAAACTCAAACAAAAATTAGCGACACAGAATTTTGATGGAATTCCGGCTATTATTGTTGCTGCTGGTCCATCACTTGATAAAAATATAAAATATCTAAAAGAAGCAAAAGGCAAAGCCATGATATTGGCTGTTGATTCGGCAATAAGAATGATGTTAAAAAATAATATTATGCCAGATGCTTTTGTTACACTTGATTCAGATAAAGAGCGTGTTTTATTTGAAAATGACATGATTAATAATATACCATTTTTTTATAGTGTTCATGCCACATATGATGCAATATGCAATAACAGAAAAGCAAGAATATTATATAACAATAGCGGATATATGAGCGATATCCTGAAAAAATTTGGCATAGAGAATGATTTTATAGACAGCGGTGGTTCAGTTGCTAATTCAGCATTTTCTGTAGCCAGATATCTTGGATTTAAAAATATAATTTTAATTGGACAGGATCTTGCATTTACAAATAATAAAAAACATGCATCAGTTGTATACGATGAAAAACCTATCAGTGAAGATGAGAAGAATCAATATACAACAATAGAAGGAATAGATGGAAGCCAGATGCTTACATATATTAATTTTAAGGTTTATAGAGATTGGTATGAAGATTGTATATTACAAGATGAAAAATTACATGTTATTAATGCAACAGAGGGTGGTGCATTGATACATGGTGCAGAAAATATGCGTTTTATTGATGCGATTAAAAAGTATTGTAATGAAGAGTTTGATTTTAATAAAATAATAAGTGATAAAACATTGATATATTCTTTTGATAATTCTGATAATATAGATAATATATATATTCAAGGCGTTGAAAAATGTGATAAAATAAAAGAGATTTATCAGGAATGTTTTGATGAATATGAAAAAATGGGTAAAAATATTGATGAAAATTCTAATAAAATATGTTATGAAAAGATAAAAAGCCTGCTTGATACAGTTTCAAAATATTCAGAGAACAGCCTTATAGATAATTATGCCAGAGAAGTAGAAACAAATGAAGCTGTAGGTATATATGAATTATCTGATAAAGATGATATTTGGAAAGATACTGCAAAACGTGGAATGTCTGTTGTAAAGGCTTACATAAACGGATCAGATGAGGTGAAAAAATTATTTGAAAATGAAAAAGATATTAATGTTTAACTGGAATGTATTTGGAAAAGAAGATATTATAGAGTGTTATAACAAACTTGGTTATTATGTTGTAAGTGTAGATACTAATAAAATAATGGACAGGACGAATCCGGAATTTGATACATTATTTGATTCGTATATGAAAGAAAAATATGATTATGTTTTTTCAATCAATTATTTTCCTATTGTATCTAATAACTGCAAAAAACACAATATAAAATATATTTCTGTTGTATATGACAGTCCTCTTGTTTCATTATATTCATATTCAATATTAAATGATTGTAATTATATATTTATATTTGATAGTAGTTTATATAACGAATTTAAAAACGGGGGCATAAATACGGTTTACTATATGCCACTTGCTGTTAATATAGACAGGCTTGATAATATGACGTGTTCGGAAGATGCGGCAGAAAAATTAAAATGTGATGTTTCGTTTCTGGGTTCAATGTATGATGAAAAATATAATTTTTTCGATAGACTGAATAATCTTTCCGAATATACCAAAGGATATCTTGATGGTATAATGCAGGCACAGCTTAAAGTGTACGGATATTATTTTATTGATGAACTGCTTACAGGTGATATTCTAAAAGAGCTTGAAGAAAAAATGCCATATACGCATAATAAGGATGGAATAGAAACACCTAACTATATTTATTCCAATTATTTTATTGCACGAAAACTGGCCGAGTTAGAACGTAAAAATATATTATCATGTGTTTCAGAAAATTTTAAGACTAATTTATATACACATAATGCAACACCATATTTGCCTAAGATAAATAATATGGGAAGCGTTGATTATTATAATGTAATGCCATTTGTGTTCAGATATAGTAAAATTAATCTTAATATTACATTGAGAAGTATTAAAAGCGGAATGCCATTAAGGGCAATTGATATAATGGGAGCAGGTGGTTTTTTATTAACAAATTATCAGGAAGATTTTCTGATAGATTTTATTCCTGGTGAGGACTTCGTTTTTTACGAAAGTGAGGAAGATTGTATCAATAAGTGCAGATATTATCTTGAGCATGATGATGAGAGGCGTACAATAGCACAAAATGGATACAGGAAAGTAAAAGAAAAATATAATTATATATTAAGACTTAAACAGATAATGGATATTGTCGGAAAATAATTGTAAGAAAAAGCCAAAGTTTTGTATAATTACGTACTTTGGCTTTTCCAGTTGTTAGATATTTGAGGATTTTATTATTTCATAACTTGAGTAGTAGTTTTTAATATAGTTTTTTTCTATATCAGAAGCATTAAGATATTTTACAATAAGTGCCGGCATCTTTGGAAATTTTTTCAATATAATTTGGTTATCCAGAGAAGTCACAAAATTAATTGCACCGTCAAAATCTTTTTTTGCCAAAAATTCATTGAGATTTTTTAAATCATTATCAACAGGTTTGTATTTTGGCCTTGAGATTAAATCAATATTATCAGTTATATTTGAAAAATTTGTCCGCCTGAAATATCCATATGCAGCAGTAACATTGGGGTCAAGTATAGTTTGTATAAAGCTTTTGCAGAATGTTGTATATATGTCTGAATAAACTGATATTTCAAAATAATCCAGAAGCTTTATGGCTGGAAGAATTTTTTCCATCCAACTATTTGCTGAGTATAGATTATATATATTATAAAACAGAATAAGGCTTGCAGGAAGTCCATTAATTGCCCATTCCTGGTCTATCCATGTGAATTTATCATTGTTTACAAAACAATTTTTGTGAATCATATCAATATATCCATATTCAAGCAGTTTGTCATTTTTATTCAGATAAAAATTGTCTGTTAAACCGTTTGTTATAAGTATATTTTTTTCGGAAACCGTGGATGGCGAACTACTTTTTAATTCGCAGTATAAACGTTTCCATAAGCTAATTATTGAATCAATATCTTTTGTTTCGTATAATTTGATAAATTCCGAAGTAAGGCTGGTGCCTGTTATGGTTTCTATTGAAAGTGATAGTTTATCTTTTTTGATATGTGCAATATTTATACCGGATTTAATAAGGTTATTATATATATTTTCTATATTATAAAGTTGATTTTCGCTTGCTTTTTCTGCATATTTAAAAAATCCATCTTCGTTAAGGACAGTATTAATTCTGTATTCTTTTTTCCTTAAAGGAGAAGAAACTATATATTTTGTGTAACCAACATGATCATTCTTATTAACTGCACATTCAACAAAAAATGAATTTGAAAAAAACGGAAAAACATTATTTTTTATAATATCCTTATATATAAGCGTCTCATCGGCAATCATTGTTGAAGTGTCAGGATAGTAGTATGGAAGCCAGTTATCTATTGATGAATTTTTAGGAAGATATTCATCAATAGATAACCTGCGGGAATTTGTAATCAGGCAGAGGATAATAAAAAAATGAATTTTCAAATCCTGCATTTTTTACAAGATCAGCAAGCTCCTGTCTTGAAAATGTCTGAGCTGTTTTACTCAAAATATATTGATTAAGACCATCAAAAGGAATAGCTGTGTGGTCTTCTCTTGCACCGCACCAGTATTTTAATCCATATTTGTTCTCTATTGCAATCAGGAGTTTTCCATTTGGTTTTAACAAAGATTTAATTTTGCTTAAAAAATCCTTAAAAGGATTTTCAGAATCGGTATATCTTCCCTGATATTCAAGAACTCCAATTAATGTTATATAATCAAATTTTTTTTCAAATTCAATGTCATTGAGATTACCTACTATTATCTCGAGATTGGAATAATTGCGGCATCTGAGGTAAGCTGCACTTGCTCGGCGTTTTGACAGCTCAACGGATGTTACGCTTTTGGCTTTCTTACATAGAAGTTCTGTTATAGCACCCATGCCACATCCAATTTCAAGAATATCTGAATTTTCCTGAAATGGATACCAGTTCAAGATATTTTGCCTGAAGTGCGTAAGATGGTAAAAAACAGGCCATGAAAAATTACGTGTTATAGCTTCTGAATAATCAGTTGAATTGTTTTGGGCAATTATTTTTAAAATGGTTTCTTCTACGTCATCATCTGAATATGAGTCAGAGCCTGAATACCATTTTGTGTTGAATACGGGCAGTGGAGTATCGCCGGAGTATCCGTATTTTGAAAAATCGAGCATATAAATCTATTATCCTTTCGTATAAGTTGCTAAATGTAAATTATTGAATTATAATATTATTATATATATTTTGAGTAAAAAAACAACAATTTAATGCCGATATTAAAAAAGCATGTTGTGTGAAATGGAGATTAATATGAATATACCAGATGGATTTCTTGAAGGAGAAATAAGAAACAGTTTTTATGTAGAAACAATGATGAAAAAAACATGGGCAGCACAGTTAAAGGTTTTAAGTGTTGTTGATGAGATATGTAAAAAAAACAATATACAATATTTTGCAGACTGGGGAACACTTCTTGGAGCTGTAAGACATAAGGGGTATATTCCGTGGGATGATGATATGGATATTACAATGAAACGAGATGATTATACAAAGTTTTGTAATATTGTTATGAGAGAGGTTGAAGGATATGATATTGTAAATATACATACTGAAAAAGAATGGTATAGTTTTCACTCAAGAATTGTAAATGGAAAGTGCATAAGATTTGATGACGAACATCTAAAAAAATTTTATGGTTGTCCTTGGGTAGTTGGAATTGACATATTTCCGCTTGATTATGTTGCTCCTACTAAAGAAGAAGATGAATTTCAGTGCCAAATGATAAAAATAGTAGATGTGTTTGCACAGATTGTTAACAATTGTGAGAGCAATAAGGAAGCTGTGCTTCAGAATGCAAGGTATCTCGAGGAAAAATGTGGCGTACGTTTTAATTATAATAAGCCGTTGGAAAGTCAGTTCTTGGATTTGAGTGAGCGTTTAAGAATGATGTATAAAGAAAATGAATCCGATAAGCTGGCATTAATGTCAGACCATGCAGGTCCTAGACCTTTAGATGTATATCCGAAAGAATATTACAGTGAAGCAATAGAGATGCCTTTTGAATATACAACAATTCCGGTTCCTGTTGGATACGATGCGATATTAAAACAAAAATACGGAGAAAATTATATGATACCGAGAATAGGAGGAACTAATCATACATATCCGTTTTATATGGAACAAAAGCGTGAACTTTACAGCCAGATGGGTATAAAGATATGAAGACAGTAATTACATACGGAACATTCGATTTATTTCATCAGGGACATTATAATCTTTTAAAAAGAGCAAAAGAGTTGGGTGATTACTTAATAGTTGGCGTTACAACTGAGCATTTTGACGAAGCAAGGGGTAAGGTCAATGTTGTTGACCCTATAATTGAGCGTATAGAGAATGTCAAAAAGACAGGTTTTGCCGACATGATTATTGTTGAAGATCATGATGGGCAGAAAATTGAAGATATTCAAAAATACGGTGCGGATATATTTACTGTTGGTTCAGACTGGGTAGGAACATTTGATTATCTTAATGCCTTCTGTAAAGTAGTCTATCTTGAGAGAACGCCCAATATTTCTTCAACATTTCTTAGAAAAAAACAGTTCAAAATTGTAAGAATTGGCATAGTAGGTACGGGAAGAATTGCACCAAGATTTATATCGGAATCAAAATATGTAAGTGGACTTACGATAGAATGTGCTTACAATCCGGTAGATGAGAGTGCAAAGAGATTTGAAAAATGCGAGAAAATAAAGTGTTATACAGGTGATTATGAAGAATTTCTTGAAAATGTAGATGCCGTGTATATAGCTTCACCTAACGAAACACATTTTGAATATGCAAAAAAAGCTATAGAGGCAGGAAAACATGTGCTTTCGGAAAAACCGCTCTCATTTACCAAAAAAGAGAGTGAAGTATTGTATACAAGTGCAAAAGAAAAAGGCCTGGTGCTTATGGAAGCTGTAAAAGCAGCGTATTGTCCAGGATTCCAGCAGCTTATCAATGTCGCAAAAAGTGGAAAAATCGGAGATATAGTTGACGTTGAAGCATCCTTTACAAGACTTGCAGACCCGCTTTCAAGAGAACGTACAGATGCAGAATATGGCGGTGCATTTCTGGAGTTTGGACCAAGTGTGCTTGTGCCGGTAATTAAGCTGATGGGAAAAGATTACACATCAGTTACTTTTGACAGTATATATGATGGCAATGGAGTTGACCTGTATACAAAGGTTGATATACGCTATGACAACGGATTTGCAACAGTGAAGACAGGCGTTGGCGTAAAAACAGAAGGACAGCTTGTTGTTTCAGGAACAAAAGGATATATAATTGCACAATCTCCGTGGTGGCTTATGAAGAAGTTTGATGTAAGATACGAGGATTCATCAAAGATTGAGCATTTTGAGCCTAGATTCCAGGGAGACGGTTTGAGATATGAAATAAGTGATTTTGTTTCCAAGATAAATGGAACAGATAAGAAGGATTATAAGCTTACAGCAGGAGAATCAATTATAATGTCTGAGTTTGTTGAAAAATTCATGGAGCAGAAGAAAAACAGAAAAAATGGATGATTTCTAGACAGCGGAAAGGGGAAGATAAGTGAAGTCAGGGATTAAGTATGTTGACGGAATGGACTTGAGAGGTGTAATCAAAGCCGGATTAGAGGATTTTGAACTGGATTATACTGGTTGTAAAAGTGCAGAAATGATTCTTGAAAATGGTGGAAATATTGACGGAATTGCAGTCAGTCTGTGTGATTTTACAGATAAAGGATTTTTAAAAGAAAATGCTTCGCAGATATTTAAGGATGCAATGTCTGTTGCAGACAGATACAATGCATATATTGTTATTGAGACAGAAAATGTGAAAAAAGCGGCTGTTCTGGAACAGATTATTGACGAATGTGTCAATGAAATTGCTGCATCAGATGTTAAGATTTTTATAGAAAATAGTTATACGAATGATAATGGAAGATTTTATCATAATGATTATTCTGAAGGTTCGAGGCTTGTAGAACTTACAGATAAACTTAATCTTCTTGTAGGTTGTGATAAATTTGGAATCTGTATCAATGTTGGACATGCTAATCTTCTTGGTATAAATGTGAGGGATATGGTGAGAGTATGCGGTAAAAAGACCGGTATAATGCATATTAACGATAACGACGGAAAAGGCGATTATCATCAGATGCCATATACATTTACGACAGGAAGAGGACTGCTTTCAACAGACTGGGGTAATATAATAGGCGATTTGTCAAGAACAGGATTTAACGGAAGATTTGTATTTAATGTTGAAGGCACATTTAAAAGAACACCGGCAAAGCTTCATAAATCAATGGCAGAACTTCTTGAAGCAATGTATGAAGAGTGGATAGAGAGCTGTTTTAAGACTGAAGAATATCTCGCGGCTGACGGAAAGAAAATTATTCTTTTCGGGGCAGGAAGAATGGCACTTAATTATATGCAGAACTGGGGAGATAAGTATCCACCTGCATTTCTTGTTGATAATAATTCTGAAATCCAGGGTCAAGAAAGATGGGGAATACCTGTGAAATCGCCTGATGAAATCCTTAATGTTCCGGAAAGTGAGCGAAATGTGTGGATTTGCAATATGTATTATGATGCTATCGGTGCACAGCTTGACAGCATGGGCGTCGAATACAGATGCTATTGGGACCATTATTATATGTAGTAAGTTGTGAGGTGAAAAATGCTTAAAGTAGGAGTACAGACAAAAGGAATCCTTCCTAATATGCCGGTAGATAAAGGCTTTCAGTTTATTAAAGATGCCGGATTTGAAAAAGTTGACCTGAGTATAGATACATTTTTGAAAAATTCAGATTTATACGCCGGTAATGTTAATAGATTTTTTGATGCTTCAGTAGAAGATTTGCTTGTATATTTCAATGATTACATGATTGCAATGGAAAAGGTGGGGATTAGTCCGTCACAGATGCACGCACCTTATCCGGTAAATGTTATTGGAAGAGGAAAACAGAATGAATATATGCAGGGGAATGTAATACCTAAAAACATATTGATAGCGGAATTTTTAAGTGTTCCGTGGATGGTTGTTCATCCGTTTAAAATGCAGTATGTGTATGGAAAAGATGTTGAACGTGCGAAAAATATTGAGTATTTTAAGATGCTCATTCCACTGTTAAAGCAGTGCAATGTCGGAATCTGCTTTGAAAATCTTTATGAGGGTATCGGACAGAGAATTGTTGAGGGGGTGTGTGCTGACCCTGATGATGCCATATGGTATCTTGATACGTTAAATGATTATGCGGGAGAGGAATTATTCGGGTTCTGTCTTGATACGGGACATCTCCAGCTTGTAAAAAGAGATCCATATGAATTCATAACAAAACTTGGCAGCAGGCTGAAAGTTCTTCATATTCATGAAAATGATGCTATTGGTGATTTACATCAGATGCCATATACATTTGGTACGAATGAGTCAGAAGGCCAGGTGTGGGACAGAATTTATAAAGGTCTAAAAGATATTAAATTTGATGGAACGCTCAGCTTTGAGACATTTCCTACAATGAACAGTTTTCCGAAGGGAATGTCTGCAAGTGTTTTAAAAACAATATGTTCTATTGGAGAATATATGGCTGAAAGAATAGAAAATGAAGGCTAGAGGTCTTGAAGCGGAAAGGCAGTAGAAACTTATGAGAATCGGAATAATCGGAACAGGAAGAATTGCGTCAAGGTTTGCAGATACGGCATTTGCCGGGATTGAAAGTGCATATGTAAGCTGTGTATATAATCCAAAGGCTGCAAGTGCAGAAAAATTTGCAATACAGCACAGAATAGAAAATTATACAGATAGTCTTGAGGAGCTTACTATGCTTACAGACGCTGTATATATTGCATCTTTGCATGAGACACATTATGAGTATGCAAAATATATGTTAAATAATAAAAAACATGTTCTTTGCGAGAAGCCTGCAGTACTTAAAAAAGCACAGGCAGAAGAACTGTATAGCCTTGCAAAAGAAAATAATGTTGTATTTATGGAAGCTGTAAAGACTGCTTACTGTCCAGGATTTCATGCCATGATGGCAGCTGCAAAGAGTGGAAAAATAGGAAGAATCATAGATGTTGAGGCGGCATTTTCCAGACTTACTCCTGTTAATACGAGAGAATATATGGCACAGGATTATAATGGAAGTTTCCTTGAGTTTGGTAGTTATGTATGTATGCCGGTGTTTGAACTTCTAGGATGCGATTACGATGACGTAAGATTCCATTCAATGCGGGCTGTAAACGGTGTTGATGCATATACAAAGGCAGTTTTTTCATTTGGCGGTAAATCTGCTGAAGTAAAGACAGGGCTTGGTGTAAAGACAGAAGGCCAGCTTCTCATATCGGGAACAAACGGATATATTCTTGCCAAGTCACCATGGTGGCTTACAAAAGAATTTGAGATAAGATACGAAGACCCGAATAAAAAAGAAGTGTACAAATATGCTTATGAGGGTTCAGGACTGCAATATGAGTTGAAAAAGTTTATAAATAATGTAAACAATATAAATAAGATAAATGAATCTGACGATTTAGACAGCGAGTGTCGGAAGGTATCAGTATGGACAGGGGCAGAAGCCTGCACAAATCGTGAAATTTCAATAGCAACAGCAGATGTTATGGAAAAATTCATCGAGTGGAACAGACCACAGGTCCAGGAAAAACAGAAAGAATTGTTTGGCAAGGATATAAAAAAGCCGAGAGTATGGGCACACAGGGGCTGTTGCACGCTTTATCCTGAAAATACGCTCGAAAGCTTCAAGGCTGCGGCTGAGCTTAAAGGAATTACAGGTGTTGAGCTGGATATACAGTTTAGTAAGGATAAGAAAATAGTTGTATTTCATGACGAAAATGCAAGACGTGTTACGGGAATTGACAAAAATATAAAAGATTGTACACTTGATGAACTCAAAAGCTTCAAGATGGCATCAAATGAAGGCAGATATGCACAGATTCCAACTTTGACGGAGGTTCTTGGACTTTTAAAACCATATTGTGAAAACAACGGACTGTTAATTAATATAGAATTAAAAACGAGCAAAGTACGTTATGAGGGAATAGAGTATGAAGCTTATAAGCTTGTAAAATCATATGGAATGGAAAAATATATTGTATGGTCTTCGTTTCTGGCAGATTCGGTATCCTGCATCAAAAAGATAGATAAAGATGCAAAAACCGGCGTTTTAGCTGGCTCGTTAGAAGATTGCATAGCAATGGCACAAAAGACAGGTGCGGAAGCACTCCATCCATATATAGGTGGGCTTGTATTTGAACTGCCTGAGCATATGAAAGACATGCCGGTGCGGGCATGGAATGGTGAAGAACCGTTCTTTAAGGATGGAAGACCGTTGAAAGAACCTGACCTTAATAAATACAGGTTTTATGGGGCTACAGATATATTTACAAATATGCCGGAGAGGTATCTTGATGTATGATGAATATAATGTGAGTTATATAAAATTATGTCGTTATGTTCATTTTTTGATTAAGGAGTTGATTAAATTCTTCATCAGAAATAGATATGCCGAATTCTTTTTCTATGATACTCTTTAAAGCTTGTTCCTGTTTTTTATAAAAAGGATAATCGTGTGAACCGCCCCCACGAACAGGTGTCATATAATTATCGCCATATTTTACTTTGAGAATGTAGTCATATCCGTCGGGAACAGGGATGGTTGTGTATTCAAATGGCATCATAGTCCATGAGCGGTAAGCTTCAACAGGTATGTGATAATCCCAGCCACATGCAAGGTCAATCATAGAGCATCCTGTTATAATTCTTGCTTTTACATTATCATGTTCCGGGTCATTATAAAGGCTTTTAAGTTTAAAAAAGCTGGAAAGTTCAGCAGGAGCAATCTGCAAAAATTTATTATAATCATCACGCAGCATACCTATATCCAAATCATCGTCCCATGGAATAAATCCATGGTGGCGTACTGCACCAAGAAGTGTTCCCCAGTCTGCAAAAAATGGAATGTTATGATTCTGACATATTCGTCGGATTTCTTCCAATACTTCAATCTGGGCAGCCCAAGCCCTTTTCATTTTAGATTCTATATAAAAACCGTTTCGTATTTCGGCATCGTAATAATTATCGGGAATATTCAGCATAGTTATCCTCCAAAGTTTATAAGTACAAGCTTAATTATAGATATATTAACATTTGTATATGCATAAAACAAGAAAAAAGAAATTAAGGGGGCAATAAAAATGAAATATCTTTAAAGTTTTATGTATATGTTTGAATAGATTATGAGTAATTATATATTTGAATAGTTAAGTTAAGAAAATAGAAAAAAGGTCGATATATTAATTATAATTAGGAATTATAGGTGATAAAATTTGCTATTTAAATTATCATCGGTGTGCGAATGGAGTCGCTTGAATAATATATCAAAGAATCGTAGCAATATAGCGATTGGTGTATAAGCCCTGCATTTGTATGCAGGGCTTTAATTTACGCGTGTAACGAGCCAAAGTCCGTGCTTGCACGAGACCTTGGCGACTGCCGCGATAACTTGAGAAACTCGCAGAGCGTGTTTCTCATAGTCTTTTTGAATGAGGTTATTATAGATGGAATGCAGACTTACTGATGATTGGGAAAATACAAAAAATATAATTATATATGGATTTGGCAAGGTTGCACATGATAACCTTGATTTCTTTAAAAAAAATTTTAATATTGCTTATATTGTTGATGGTGATAAGAACAAGTGTAATATTGAATACAAGGGTATATCTGTAAAATATGTTGATGATATTAAAGACGAGTTGAAAAACTACAAAATCATAATTATGACAGCCAACAGAAACGCTGAATTAGTCGGTAAAGATTTAGAAAAAATGGGACTTATTCCTGGGGAAAACTTCTGTTCAATGGAACAGTTTCTCACAGAATGGTTTTGGAAATATAAGAAGAAAGCTTGTTTGATGGAAGTTCACAGTACAATAACATCAAGATGTACATTGAAATGCAGACATTGCAATATGTTCATGCCATACTATAAAGAACAGATTGACTATACGGCAATTGATATATTAGCTGATCTGGAGCTGCTTTTTAGGCATGTTGATTATATTGCATCATACAGACTTTTGGGCGGGGAGCCTCTTCTTAATAAAGAACTTGCGGATATGATAGAACTCATAGGGCAAAAATACGGTGACAGAATCGGAAATATTGGAATTATTACCAATGGCACGTTGTTACCTAGCGAAAAGCTTATTGAAGTGTCAAAGAAGTATGACATAAAGTATGATTTCAGTGACTATACAGATGTTGTTGATTATAAAGAAAGATTTGAAAATGCTGTTCAGATTGTGTCAGATGCGAATTTGAGATATTCGGTTAATCGTTCATTAAGGTGGTGTGATTTTGGATTTCCAGTTAATAACAGAATGTATGATTTTGATAAAGTAAGAGAACATATGCTTTCATGCGGACCAATTTTTCACGGACTTAATGATGGAAAATATTATTATTGCCATGTTTCGTGGAGTGCCGATAAAGCAAAATTGTTAAAAACAGTGCCGGATGACTATGTGGATTTAAGGGCATTGAATGATGGTGAAAATGCAAAGAAAATGATACTTGAACACAGTAAAGGAAATCTTGCAAAAGGCTTTGTTAAGTTATGCAAAATATGCGGCGGATGTGGTAATGATAATACGGAGTTTGTCAAAGCAGCACAGCAGATGTGAAAATATTTTGGATAAAATTAACTCGGTTAGGAATTAATCAGATGAGAATGAATCAGAAGGAAATTCATATGGAACAGAAGTCAAAATATGAAATAGAAATTGAAAATTTCAGAAAAATATTTGCTGATAAAAAAAATATGCGTATAGCAATATATGGTATAGGCAGACGAACAGCTACATTGCTTCCGGGAATAAAGGATTATAATGTTGTTGGACTTCTTGATCGCGAAGAAAAAAGTATAGGAAAAGAACTTTGTGATATTAAAGTAATTGCATTAGACAATATAGCTGAAAATGCTGACATAATAATAATTAATTCTGATCCATCTAATTATGAAATAATATTTAAAAGAATATCGCAAGATGTGACGATTCCGGTATATTACGCAGATGGAAGATTAGGATGCTTATCAGACGAAAATAAAGATTATGAACAAAATGATTACTGGAAAAGTTCTTATGAAGAACTAAAGGGTAAGATAGACCAGTCGGATATTGTTTCATTTGATATATTTGATACATTAATTATGAGAAAAATATTTTCGCCGGAAGATGTATTCAGGCTTTTGGGTGAAAAGGTTAAAGCAGAATTAAAATCAGATTGTAATATCGCTGGTATAAGAGCACAGGTAGCAGCCAAATGTGGACCTTTTGCAACTATTAATGAAATATATGAAAAGATAAAGAAACAGATTGATCTTACAGATAAGAATATATCGGATATTATGCAATTAGAGATAAAAACAGATATGGACTTGTGTATTGCAAGAAAAGATATTGCTGAGTTGTATGAATATTGTATAGAATCTGGAAAAGAAGTTTATCTGATAAGTGATATGTATTATACATTAGAAGATATAAAAAATCTTTTAAAAAAATGCGGATTAAGCATTATTGATGACGGACATATATGGATATCCTGTGAGAAAAAGAAAGATAAGATATCAGGTTCAATGTGGAAAAAATATATGGATATGACAGGCAAGGCTCGCGGGCATCTTCATATTGGCGATAATAAAATATCTGATATTGAGAATTCAGCAAAATAAGGCATAAACTCATATTATGTTATGAGTGGAAAAGATATGCTTATGAATTCGTCATTATCGGAATTAGCATCATATGTTAATACAGTATCAGATAGCATATGTCTTGGAATTGTAATTGCAAAGCTGTTTAATAGTCCATTTGCATTATGTAGTACGAATGGTAAAGTATCATTTGATGACAGTGAGATTTATGGATATTGTATCTATGGTCCGTTACTTGAAAAGTTTCTTATATGGTTGTATTACAATTCAAGAAAAGATGGAATAGATAAGTTATTATTCTTTGCAAGAGATGGGTATTTCCTTGAAAAGGATTATAAGATTGTATCGGAGTTACTTGATGATGGCTATAAGCAGGACTGGTGTTATCTTCCAATATCGAGAAGGTTAATATATATGGCTTCAATGGAAAATGAAGAGGATTTTAAGAACGTTGTAGCATTTCCTTATGTAGGAACATTTGCTGATTATATGAAATCAAGATTTGAAATAGCAGTTACAGATGCAACCGCCCAATACAATGACAGGCATATTAATGCAGTTGGAGATAGTCATAACATATTAAAGTGGATTCAGCCTTATAAAGAAAAGATAATGCAAGAAGCAAAGGAAGAAAGAGAAAATTATATTAAATATCTTGAAATTGACGGGGATATGCAAAAAGATCTGACGTATGGAACAGTTGATTTGGGATATTATGGTACTAATCAGTATTATCTGCAACGATTAACTAATATTAAGACAAAAGGATATTGCTTTTATGCATGCTTATCGAAAGATAATGTGTATATGAAAGATATATCTGTGGATGCGTGTTTTCAGTATGGCATTGATTATACTGCAGAAAAAAGTCTTGCAAAAAAAAAGAACATGCATATAGAGACTTTTATAACAGCCCCACACGGTATGATTAAGTATATTGATAATCATGGCAGCAGGATATGTGAATCAGATGGAAAAAGCCAGAAATATTTTCATATCAAAGAAAAAGTTAATTGTGGCGTGGTTAATTTTATTAGAGATTATATAAATATTTATAAAGGTGTATTGGCAGTTAACAGTGAGGAATATATAAAATTGATGCATGATAGGAAAGAAAGTCTGGAGGATAATCTGTTTTACAATATGCTAAATGGTATGTGTAATATATCGAAGGATATTCTTAAAGGATTTTATTTTGATAATGATTTTGTTGGTGGGAAAGAGATAATGGTTGAAATATAAGAGCTAATTAAGTGGAGAAATGTATGAATTATGCAATAATTTTGTCTGGAGGTATTGGCTCCAGAATGAATAAAATAGATATACCAAAGCAGTACATAAAGGTTCAAGGGAAACCACTTATTATGTATACACTTGAGCAATTTGAAAAATCTAAAGAGATTGATAATATAGTCGTAGTAGCCTCAAATGAATGGAAACAATATATTAAAGATGAGTGTAGAGAGCATGGAATAAGTAAAATATTGGATATAGTTATAAATGGACGAACAAGGCAGGAATCAATATACAATGGCTTGAAGAAATGCATTCAAAGTTCGAGTAATATCGAAGATAAGGTGATTATACATGATGCAGTAAGACCAATGGTCACAGTAGAGTTAATTGAAAAATGTTTAAATAATATAGTAGAATATGATGGGTGCATGCCAGTATTGCCATTAAATGATACGATTTATTATTCGGATAATGGAGAAGAAATAACTAACCTTATGGACAGAAGTAAATTATATGCAGGACAAGCTCCAGAAGCATTTAATTTATATAAATATTATGCTATTAATGAGAATACTTCTAAGGAAGAATTAAATAAAATTAGAGGAACAAGTGAATTAGCTTATAAAAAGGGATTAAATGTAAAATTAATAGCTGGTGAGGATACAAACTTTAAAATTACGACAAGGGCAGATTTGACAAGATTTGAAATGATTGTAAAGGAAAATGGTATATGAAAGCATATGTGTTAAATAAAATAGGAGATCTATCATATCAAGATGTTCCAAAACCTGAATTGAAAAAAGATTGGGCATTGATTAAAGTTAAGGCAGCAGGAATATGTAGTTCAGATATACCACGCATTTATGAGAGAGGAACATACCATTTTCCTACTATTCCTGGACACGAATTTGCTGGAGACGTTGTGAAGGTAAATGGAGAAAAATACACTGATATTGTGGGAAAAAGAGTGTCAGTATTTCCACTTATACCATGTGGTAAATGTAGTCAATGTAAAAAGAAGATGTATGAAATGTGTGAGAATTATGATTACATTGGTTCAAGAAGAAATGGTGGGTTTGCGGAGTATGTGGAAGTACCTGTATGGAATTTAATTGAATTAGGAGAAAATATTTCATATGAATCAGCAGCACTTATGGAACCATTATCGGTAGCTCTGCATGCAATTCGGAAAGCAAATATATCCAAGAATAATAGCATAGCAATAATAGGAACGGGTACAATAGCTATTGCAATATCACAGATTCTTAATGCGTTGGGATATTCTCGAGTTGGAATAATAGCAAGGAATGGTAATAAGAAACCATTAGTATCAAGATTTGGAAATGTTAAATATATAATAGAAAATCAATCAAATTCAGAATTATTTGATATAGTATTTGAATGTGTTGGCTCAGAAGAAGCAATAGAGCAGTCATTAAAATATGCGGGGACAGGAGCACAAATTATTCTGGTTGGTAATCCATATGGAGACATTAATTTGCCACAAAATTTATATTGGAAAATATTAAGAAAGCAATTAACGCTTAAGGGAACATGGAATTCAACATATGATGGTGAAAATGAATCAGATTGGACAGTTGTTAGAAACATGTTACAAAATAACCAGATTAATACTGGGGATATGATTACACATAAATATCATCAGACAGATTTGATAAAAGCTCTTAATGTTATGAAAAATCATAAAGAATTATATTGTAAGGTTATGACATTTTGGAATGAGGAATAGTTATGAATAAAGGGAAGATATCTGCATCCATGATGTGTTCAAATTTAGTGGATTTAAAAAAGACAATTGAAATATTTGAAAAAGAAAAAATAGAATATTTACATATAGATATGATGGATGGGGATTTTGTTCCTAATTTTGGTTTGGGTGTTGATTATATAAGAAGTTTACGAGAGTTGACATCTATACCATTAGACTTACATCTTATGATCAATAATCCTGAATATAAATTAGAGTGGATAGGAATACATAGTGATGACATTGTGTCGATTCATTATGAAAGTACAACACAGGTACAACGTGTCATAGATAGAGTGAAAAAATATGGCTGCAAATGTTTTCTTGCAATTAATCCGGCAACTCCAATATATGTTCTTGAAGAAGTGTTGGATTATATAGACGGAATTAATCTATTGATGGTCAATCCTGGATATGCGGGGCAAAAAATGGTAAGCAGTACGATGAATAAAGCTAAAAAATTGCATGAATTTTTAAAAGAAAATAAACATGAAGATATGACTGTTGAAGTTGATGGAAATATATCTTCAATAAAAGCACAGGAATTAAAAAAATATGGCGCATCAATATATGTTGCAGGTACGACAGCCCTATTCAAAGGGGATGTTGATGATTTTTCAGATAATATTAGAAAATTAAGGTCAGTTATATAAGTAAATATACTCAAGAAGGTTATTACGATGAGAAAGATGACAAGTGAAGATAAATATATAAGAAAGAGAAGAATCAAAGCAAAAGCATCAAAGCTTTTGTATTATATGTTTGGTATATTGCCCATACACAAAAATAAAATAACATTTAGTGCATTTGAAGGAGCTGGATATTGTTGTAACCCCAAATATATTGCTGAGGGACTTATAGCAAATCAGAGAAAAGGTGATGCAAGGTATGAGTTGGTCTGGTTGGTTAATGACATAAATAAAGAGTTTCCATCAGAAATAAAAAAAGTAAAAAATACATTGTGGAATAGAGCATATCATCTTTCAACATCTAAGATATGGGTAGATAACGCAAGGAAAAATTGGGGGACAAGAAAGAGAAAAGGACAGTTCTATATTCAGACATGGCATGGACCGGTTGGGTTTAAACCGGTTGGAAGACTTAGAGGAGAGCTTTTTTCAAAAATAGGAGAACTGGTAAGTGTTGCCGATGCTAAGAATATAGATGTATTACTTTCAAATTCTGATTGGTGTACAGATAAGTGGAAACGGTCTTTTTGGGGAGAACCTGTAATAAAGACTGGTTCACCAAGATGTGATATTTTAATAAACAAAAGAGAAATTCAATATAGAAAAATAAGAGAAGAGTTTGATTTAAAACCTGATTCAAAGATAGTGTTATATGCACCTACATTTAGAGGGGGAAGTCAAAATAAAAAAAGAGAAGTATTTGCAGAAGAATTTACGATAGATTTTAATCTTTTAAGACAAAGTCTTCACCAGAAATTTGGTGGAGAATGGTATATCTTTGTAAGATTACATCCTCAATTAGCACTTAGGATGCAGAAAGCAAAATTTTCTAAAAGTGAGTATGTTATTGATATAAGTTATAAAGATGATTTGTATGAATATTTAGCGGCTGTGGATGTTGCAGTAACGGATTATTCAAGCGTTGCTTTTGATGCTGCATATATGAAAATTCCTGTCTTTTTATATGTTGATGATTATAAAGAGTATGTTGAGGATAGAGGAGACTTATTATGGAGATATGAAGAGATACCATTTCCTATTGCCACAAACAATAAAGAGTTAACAGAAAAAATCATAGAATTCAATTATGATAATTATATGAAAAAGTTGCAGGATACATTTGAAAATATAGGATTATTAGAGGATGGTAATGCAACAGAGAGAGTATTAGATATAATTAAAACAATAAAGTAATGAATGTTAAATTTAAATTTTTGAATGGTAGGTCAGGTTATGAAGAGAATATGTATTTTTTCAATTTATGATAATGCGGGCATTGTTGATAGATATATATATTATTATCTTTTCGAATTAACAAAGGTGGCAAAAATTATTATAGTAGTAAATGGTGGTATAAACGAAGAAGGATTAGAAAAATTAAATGACATTACTAATAATATATATATAAGAAATAATGAAGGATTTGATGCTGGTGCATACAAAGATTGTATGTTTAATTATATTGGAATCGAAAATTTGAAAAAGTATGATGAATTGATATTGGCGAATGACACTTGCTTTGGACCTTTTAGACCATTGAACATAATATTTGAGAAAATGGATGCTGAAAAATGTGATTTTTGGGGAATGAAAAAGGATGATTATGGATTTGCAACTGATATTCAATCATGGTTTCTTGTTTTTAAAAAAAACATTATAAATGATAATGAATTTTACAGATATTGGAAAGACAATATAGATGAATATGAAAACATATTAGAAAAGATATATTGGACATTTGAAAGAGGCTTATATAGGAAATTAAAAAAATTAGGATATAAATCAGATGTATATATACATGAAGATGGTAATCATAATATTGATGAAAGGTGTAGTAGTTACTTTGGATTATTAAAAGGACAAATTTTTATAAAAAAGAAAATTTTTGATGATAGATATTATTCAAAAGATAATGTGTATATGAGCTTGAAATTTATAGAGAAAAACTATTGTTATCCAATAAGTTTAATTTATGAAGTCGCAAAAAGAAAATATAATAAAATAATTAATATAAATGAATTTGATTTAAAGCATGTGTGTGTGTACAACCCGCATTTGATTTGGAGTGATACTGATTTAATAAATTTATTAAAAAGAACAGATAATATTTATTTGTATGGGGCAGGGATTTGGGCATATATAACATTAGGCTTTTTAAAAGATGTCGATTTGTTTTATAAAGTTAAGTGTTGTTATGTATCAACAATAAATAATCAAGATAAAAGTATAAATAACATACCAATAAAAAAATGGGATTTTCCTCAACTGCAAGAATCGGATTGTTTGATTTTTGCAGTTGGATATGATAATTCAAAGCAAATGTTTTCTTTATTTGAGAATAAAAAACAATATGTATGGTTATGGGAAAATTTATAAATAGAAAATAATTGATAAATAGTTAATTAAGGATAGAATTTTAAAATATGAAGACTGAAAATATTTATAATACACAATTAATATACGACTTTTATCATGGGAATGATGAATATTCCGATGGTGATATTGAAGAAGAGTTATTGAATATCGTAAAAAATAATAGGGATTATGACAAAATAATCAATGAAACGGATTCGTTTGCGGTTTTTTATCACTTATCAAAGAATAGGGAATTTATAACAGAAGTTATGGATATAAGTAAAAATGATAGTGTGCTAGAGATAGGGTCTGGCTGTGGAGCAATTACAAAGGCGTTGGCAAGAGAAGCAAGAGATGTTACATGTATAGATCTATCAAAAAGGCGTTCATTGATTAATGCCTATAAAAACAGAGATAATGATAATATAAAAATATATGTAGGAAATTATCAAGATATAAAACTAGATAAGAAATTTGATGTAATTACGTTGATAGGTGTATTTGAATATTCAATGTACTATATTGGAGATGAAAATCCTTATGAAAATATGTTGAAAAGTTGTATGGAAAGGTTAAAGGAGAATGGAAGACTTTATATTGCAATAGAAAATAGATTGGGAGCGAAATATTTTTCGGGATGCAAGGAAGACCATATTGGGAAAGAATTTGTTGGAATAGAAGGGTATCCAGGAGCAATAAAGGCAAGGACATTTTCTTATTATGAACTTGTTGAAATGTTTAAAAAATTAAAATTAAACAATTATGAGTTTTATTATCCATATCCTGATTATAAATTTCCACATGTGATATACTCTGATAAATATCTACCAGGTGAATATGAAAAATTTGAAAGTGCTAGTGATTATACTAGTATAAGAGACAGGTATTTTGATGAAAATAAGTTTTTAAATAGTCTTGTTGGTAAAGATGAATTTAAAATATTTTCGAACTCCTTTTTAGTATGTATAAGAAAGCAGGTATAAGATGAAAAAAATATATTTTCGAAGCTCTGTTTGCCGTAATAAAAAATTTCAGATAAAAACAAGTATTATTGAAGATAACGGGGAAAAGTATGTGGTAAAAGAGGCTGTTTATCCGTCAGGAATACAACATATAAAAAATACATATAATAATGAAAAGTTAATCAGAAAAATATATGCGGATGAAAATGTTACATATGGAACTATAAAGGATGGAGCATATATAACAAAATTTCACAATGGAAAAACGCTCAGTGAATTAATGTATAAATGCCTATTAAATGGTCAGATTGAAAAATATAAAGAGCATCAGAAAATTTGGAAAAATTTAATTACAGGAGAAAATAATCTTATTGGATTTCATTATACAGAAAAATTTAAAGAGATATTTGGAGTTAATGATAGTGATTTGCTTGCGTTGCCTTCGACAAAGATTTCAAATATAGATTGTTCATCTGATAATATTATATATGATGATAAGGGGCAGATTAAAGTTATTGATTATGAGTGGGTATATGATTTTCCTGTTCCAGTTGATTTTATATTTTACAGAGTATTACATCTTTTTTATTCATCTTATAGTGTTCCGTATTCATGGCAGGAACTTCTTGAAATGTCAGGTATAGATGTTAAATATGTAAATATATATGATAAGATGATTGGTAATTTTAATGATTATGTGGGATTGGATAGAGAAAAAAATATTAATTATTTAAAATTGGGCAGTGTATTTTTGACTCCTGTATTTACAAAAAAAAGTATTGATGATGATATAAAATATGTATTTGATACAAAGAAGATACCGGAGGGGAGCAGAGTTATAATATACGGAGCCGGAAATGTTGGCAGAAGTTTTAGCACATTTATTGAAAGAACAGGGTGCTATGAGCTTATTGCTGTATGTGATAAAAAAGCGGAATTGTTACGTAAGCAGGGGGTGAAGGTAATAGATAAATCAGAATTGCCTAAATATGAATTTGATTATATTATAGTTGCTGTATTAAGAAAAAATGTAGCAGATTCTATAAAAGAGGAATTATCTTTTATTGATTCGGATAAAATTCTGTGGTTAAAGCCTGTTTTAAAATAAAGGAGTTTTAATGGTTAATATATATATATGGGGTACTGGTAAGACAGCTAAAAAAGTATTGGAAGCTTTAGATGGTAAAATATGTGATGTAAAAGGATTTATTGATAATAATATAAATAAAATAGGAACATTATTTGAAAGTAAAAAGGTATATTATTTTAAGGATGTATTTGAAAAGGCTGATTACATTGTAATATCTGCTATGAATTATCAAGCTATAATTTATCAGTTAAATAGTGAGGGGTACAACGCAGATAAAACAATATGGTTTTTCGGAGATGAAAAATATAAAATATTTGATGATGAAAAAAGAAGAATAGCTATATTAGAATTAAAGCTTGAATCTTTGGAGAAAAATTTTAATAGTAAACTGAATAATTTGAAATATGAAATGTTTGATGCTATTCAAAATGGAGATATATGGATACCTAAAATGGGGGATACGAGTGAGGCCATAGATAAAATAGTAAATGGAAAATGTTCCATGATAAGGTTTGGAGATGGTGAATTTGAGCAGATTAGGGGAAAAGAGAGAGCACCGTTCCAAAAATATAACATTGGTATAGCAGAAAAATTAAAAAATATAATTAAAAGCAATAATGAAAAGTTATTAATAGCGATTGCGGATAATTATGGAAACCTGGAAAAATATAGTGAAACGATTGCATATGGAATTAGAAAATATATGACAAAGGAAGTTAGAAAGTTTCATTATACTTTACTGGATAAAAACAGAGTATATTATGATGCCTATATGTTTAAGGGATACATGCCATATAAGAATAAGGAATTATCAGAACAAAGATTTTCAATGGTGGAAAAGATATGGAAAGGTCGTGATATAGTTATTGTTGAAGGAGAGTATACAAGGACGGGAGCATGTAATGATTTGCTTGCAGGTGCAAAATCAATAGAAAGAATTATTGCACCTACAAAAAATGCATCAGAAGTATATGATAAATTATTGGAAGAGACTTTGAAAATAAATAAAGAAAAATTAATATTAGTAGTTTTGGGACCTGTCGGTAAATGTCTTGCATATGATTTATTCAATGTTGGATATCAGGTTGTCGATATAGGACAGATTGATATGGATTATGAGTGGTATTTGGCGGGACAGGGAGTAAAAGTTCCTAATCCTAAGAAATATGTATCACAATTACCAGAAATGGAAATAACAGATATAGATGATGATGAATATTATAAACAAATAATAGTTAGAATTGATGATGAAGATATTTGAAAAAAATGTTTTTTAAATGCAGAGCATAGGGAGAATAAATATATGGATAAACAAGAGAAATATCCGCTTATCAGTATTATTACAGCAGTTTATAATAATGAAAGATATATTAGAAATGTTGCAGAAAGTGTATTAAATCAGGATTTTAAGGATATTGAGTATATTATTGTTGATGATGGTTCTACGGATAAGACACCTCAAATAATTGATGAAATCGCAAGTAAAGATGCTCGTGTAAAGGTAATTCACCAAAAAAATCAATGGATTTTTGCAAGCTATAATAATGGAGTTAAAGCGGCATCAGGTAAATATTTTTATATTATTAATTCTGATGATCTGTTTCAAAAAAATATTTTGATAAAGGTTGCGGAATATGCAAAACAATATAATCCTGATGTTATTTGGACTCCTATATTAGTACATAAATGTGATGAAAATCAAAATATTATTGATTATGATTATGAAAATTTAAAAAATAGAGTTAAAGAAAATAAGTTCTATTCTACCAAAGAAGAAGTAAGAAATGCATGGATAGAGTTTGATAAAATGAGTCTATCTGCAAATCAGGCAAATTTATATAAAAGAGAACTAGCATTAAATCACCCGTTTAGAAATGATATATATGGAGCAGATAATTTATTTAATATTCAGATAGCAGATGATATAGAAAGTGCTTATGTTATGAGTGAACCTGTATATGATTTTATGAATTATCAGTCAGAAGATATGAATGTGTCAGTAGGAAAATTTTATGGATATGAGCATAGTATGTTTAATATGTTTTATATTGATAATATTAGACTGTACAAAAAATGGAATATATTAACAAAAGATATACAGGCATATTTGGCTAGAAGGCGTATACGGCAATTAACAAATGAAATGAAAAAGATGAACTTCAAAACATGTATAATGAGTTTAGAAAAGAAATTAGAAAAAGTTACAGCAGATGTGTCTGATGAAGTGATAAAAGAATGTGTTGAAGTATTAAATGCACAGGAAGAATTTGAGTGTAGGGTTTTGTCGGGCATTAAAAATATTTTGATAAATGAAAAACCGGATGAATCAAATAAATATTATTTCTTGTATGAATTGTTAGATTCATTGCTTAGATATGAAAAAAATGAGGAAGATTATCAAAAAATAGAAAATGCAATATACCATCCACTAAACAGGGCTAAAATTGGATTAACTTTATATAAAAAGATAAGTGATAGAAAATATTTGTTTTAGGTGAGAAAAATGAATGTATGTATTTATGGCGTAGGAAGGTATGGAATATCAACATATTATAAACTGGGAAGAAGAGGCATTAATATTATATGTTTTGGTGACAGGAATGTTCAGAAACAAGGATATATTGTAAAAGATATAAGATGCATACCATTTGAAAAGGTGTTAGAACTTGATAAGAATAAAACAGTAATTGTTGTTGCCATAAAACAGAATAATGCTCAACTGGTTGATATGTTTCGTGAAAAAGGCTTTAGGTATGTATGCAGCTATAATGACATTAAAGATAGGGCAGATGAGAAAATTTTATTAATAAAACGATGTCAGATTAAGAAAGAAAAAGAATATCTTGAACAAGTTATATTAACAGGAGAGATTTCTGATGAATCATGTGTCGGTGATTATATAAAGGAAATTGCTGAAGCTTTGATAAAAAGAGGAAAATATGAAAGTAGTGGAAGTTAATTATACAGATTTACCGGGACGGATATTTAATGGTTATGATTTACATTTAGAACTGAATAAAAGAGGAATATATGCAACTCAGAATGTTTTACATAAGCTTAGTAATACAGGAACGGTTTATGAAATTATTAAAGATCCGTTGGTACAGATGCAGTTAGAAGAATATGAGAAAATAAATCAAATTAGCCATTTGATTTATCCCAATGCAGCTATTTTTGAAAGAATGAAAAATGTAAAAGAAGCTGATTTGATTCATTATCATATAATTCATAACCATATGTTTTCTTTGTATGATTATGAGTTATTGATGAATAGTCATAGAAGTATATGGACGCTTCATGATCCTTGGATATTGACAGGAGATTGTATTCACCCACTAACATGTGACAAATGGAAAAGTGGGTGTGAAAACTGTATTAATACAGATGGATATGGATATGCGGCAAAGCCGGATAATACACATTTTATGTGGGAAATGAAAAAAGAACTGTTAAAGAGTATAAATCCACATATAGTTGTATCATGTGGATTTATGAAAGAGTATATTCAAAATAGTCCGTTAACAAAGCATTTTAAACAAATTCATATAATTCCGTTTGGAGTTAAGCTGGACGATAAAGAAAAGAAAAAGGGAGAGGATAAAGATTTCTTTTCAATTGATAAAAAAGATATAGTGATTGGTTTTCGTGCTGAAGAAGGTTCAATTAAAGGTGGAAAGTATATATGTGATGCATTAAGGAATTTGAATATAGAAGGACATATTACAATTATTACGGTTGGAAGTGCAAAAATGCCGGATGATATACATAGAAAGTATAATGTAATTGAATTGGGCTGGGTTAATGATGACATTTTAATGAAAAGGTTTTGGAATGTTGTTGATGTATTTATTATGCCATCACTTGCAGAATCATTTGGGTTAATGGCAATTGAAGCTATGGCACAGCGATGTTCTGTAGTCTGTTTTAAGAATACAACTGTAGAAGAGATAACAGAAGCACCTGAATGTGGGGTGGCAGCTGATTATGCTTCAGCCTCAAGTTTAAAACAAAAACTGGCGGATTTGATTCAGAACAAAGATGAAATAATTTACAGGGGTAATCTAGGAAGAAAGATTGTAGAATCAAAGTATAGATTTGATATGTATGTAGACAGGCATATTGAGTTATACAAAAAAGTAATGATGGAGAAATAAGTATGAGATATTTAATATTTGGGATTAATGGAATGGCTGGTCACATGATTGGAACATACCTTATGGAGAAAAAGCATCAGGTAATAGGTGTTGCCAGACAGAAAAGCAGTGTATGTAAGACAAAAGTCTGTGATATTAGTGACAAAGGAAAAGTTAAAGAAATTCTTGAAGAAGAGTCATATGATGTGGTTATAAATTGTATTGGTAAATTAAACAAATTTGTAGATGAGAAATTATCGGAAGGAATTTATGTTAATAGTGAATTTCCACATTGGCTGGCAGAACAATTGGAGAATACGGACAAGAAATTAATACATTTAAGTACAGATTGTGTATTTGAAGGAACTAAGGGAAGCTATACAGAAAGTGATATTCCTGATGCGACATCATATTATGGAAGAAGTAAGATGTTAGGAGAGGTTATTGATAATAAAAACCTGACATTAAGAACTTCCATTATTGGTCCGGAATTAAAGTCCAATGGAATTGGATTATATCATTGGTTTATGCAGCAGCAAGGTAAGGTTAGTGGATTTGAAAAAGCAATCTGGTCAGGAGTGACAACATTACAGCTGGCGAAGGTAATTGAACAAGATGCTGTTTTACAGCAGACTGGGTTGTATCATTTGTCAAATAACCAAAAAATATCAAAATATAAACTCCTTCAGTTGTTTAATCAGTATTGTAGAAAAGATAGAATTGAAATAGAGAAGAACACTTCATTTGAATGTGATAAATCAATTATTAATACAAGACAGAAGAAGTATGAAATCCCTACATATGAAGAAATGATTTGTGATATGGGAAAATGGATGAAAGAGCATAAAGATATTTATAAAAATTATGAAGTATGATAATGGAGGCAGGTATGAAAAAGATTAAATTAATGACAATTCTTGGTACTAGACCTGAATTAATACGTTTGTCTGAAATTATAAAGTTGGCCGACAAACATTTTGAACATGTGCTTGTACATACTGGACAAAATTATGATGCAAGATTAAATGATATTTTTTATGACGATTTAAATTTGCGAAGACCGGATTATTATCTTGATGTGGTAGGGGATAATCTGGGAGAAACATTAGGAAATATTATACAAAAATCTTATGAAATCATGCAGAAAGTTAAGCCGGATGCACTCCTTATTTTGGGAGATACTAACTCTGCATTATCATCAATTGCAGCCAAAAGGCTGAAAATTCCGATTTTTCATATGGAAGCAGGAAACAGATGCTTTGATGAAAATCTTCCGGAAGAAACTAACAGAAGAATTGTAGATCATATATCGGATGTTAACCTTCCATATACAGAACACGCCAGGAGATATCTTCTGGCAGAAGGGGTCTGCAAGCAGCACATATATGTTACGGGCTCGCCAATGAAAGAGGTAATAAATGCACATCGGGAAGAGATTGATAAAAGTGATGTGTTATCAAGATTAGGATTGGAAAAGAAAAAATATATTATTTTATCAGCCCATAGAGAGGAAAATATAGATATTCTACAGAACTTTGAAAAGTTGGTAAATTCGATTAATCAATTAGCAGAAACATATAATATTCCGGTTATTTATTCTATGCATCCAAGAAGTGAGAAATATATAAAGGAAAGGAATGTTATTTTTCATAATTTTGTAAGACCAATGCCTCCATTTTGTTTTACAGAATATAGTGCATTAATGAAGAATGCATTTTGTGTTGTATCAGATAGCGGAACGATGCCTGAAGAAGCAGCGATTGGTCATTTTCCAGCGGTATGCATAAGAACTTCGACAGAAAGACCTGAAGCTTTGGACAAGGGTGACTTTGTTATAGGCGGTATTGGAGAAAATGAGGTTTTGCAGGCCGTTGATATGGTTACTAAGATGGCAGGAGCAGGAGATTTTGGTGCAAAAGTACCGGATTATGAAGTGGATAATGTATCGTCAGTAGTTGTTCGTGTAATACAGAGTTATACCAAAATTATAAATGAGACAGTTTGGAGAAAATAAAATGAGCTATTTTAAAGATAAAACATTAATGATAACAGGTGGTACAGGTTCATTCGGAAATGCCGTATTAAAGCGTTTTTTAGAGACAGACATAAAAGAAATTCGTATCTTTTCAAGAGATGAAAAGAAACAGGATGATATGAGAAAAAAATATAATAATAGTAAAATTAAATTTTATATAGGTGATGTGCGTGATATAAGAAGCGTGCAGGATGCAATGAGCGGAGTTGATTTTATATTTAGTGCAGCAGCATTAAAGCAGGTGCCGTCTTGCGAATTCTTTCCAATGGAGGCAGTAAAAACGAATGTAATAGGAACAGATAATGTTTTAACTGCTGCAATTCAGAATAACGTAGAAAAGGTTATATGTCTCTCTACTGATAAGGCTGCATATCCTATAAATGCTATGGGAATAAGTAAGGCGATGATGGAAAGAGTGTTTGTTGCAAAGTCACGTACAACAGATAATACAATTATATGCGGAACGCGATACGGAAATGTAATGTGCTCAAGAGGTTCGGTAATTCCGTTGTTTATAGACCAGATTAAAGAAGGAAAACAGCTTACGGTTACAGATCCGGAGATGACAAGATTTTTGATGAGTTTGGATGAAGCGGTGGATTTAGTAATGTTTGCATTTGAAAATGGAAAAGCAGGAGATATCATGGTTCAAAAAGCACCAGCATGTACAATTGGAACATTAGCACAGGCTGTTAGTGAGTTATTTGGATATAATAAACCTATTCATTATATTGGAGTACGTCATGGCGAAAAGAAATATGAGACGTTGTTGACAAAAGAGGAGGCAATTCACGCAGATGATAAGGGAAACTTTTACCGTATCCCGGCTGATAACAGAGATCTGAATTATGAGAAGTATTTTGAAAAAGGAACAACAGAAAAGCAGTTATTGGATGAATTTACATCTGATAATACACAGATATTAAATCTTGAACAGGTAAAAGAAAAGCTGATGTCACTGGAATATGTACAGGATGAGTTAAGAATATATAAGGAGAGATAGAAGATGCAGGATAGAAAACCATTGGTATCTGTTATCATGCCATCTTTAAATGTTGTAAAATACATTGATGAATGTATACAGAGCGTTCTTAATCAGTCATTAAAAGAAATAGAAATTATTTGTGTGGATGCAGGTTCAACAGATGGAACTTATGAACGTCTAAAGGAATACGAAACAAATGATTCAAGGGTACGTGTGATACTAAGTGATAAGAGAAGTTATGGTTATCAGGTAAATCTTGGAATAAAGGAATCAAATGCAAAGTACATAGGAATTGTTGAAACAGATGACTATGTTGATGAAAATATGTTTGATATATTATACAATCGTGCAGAAGATAATAATTTGGATTTCGTAAAGGCTGATTTCACATTTTTATATGATTTTGATGGATATTATTTATATAAGCCTGCAAAATTATTTGATGAAAATACAAATAAATTTTACAATAAAGTTATACAACCATTAGATTGTACATATTTATATTTTCATGATTTTAATGTATGGAAAGGAATTTACAATCGTGAATTCCTTATAGAGAACGATGTTATGTTTAATGAATCTGCTGGAGCGTCATTTCAGGATATAGGATTTCAGCAGCTGCTGTTATATTATGCAAAGCGATGCATGTATATATCGGAAAAATTGTACTATTATCGATTCGGGCACATGACAAATTCTTCAGTAAGTCCAAAGATTTTACAGTTTGTAAAGCAGGAATTTGAGCATTTGTTGGACAATAAATTAAATGGAATGACAGGAAGAAAGATTGAACTGATATATCAGAAGATGGGATTGGATTTGTGGTCACAGTATAATGTATTGATTGATTTAAATGGTTCAGGTGTAAAAAAGGAAGATGTTGATCAATGTTATCAATGGATAAAACAAAAACTATTTATAGCTTTGAACAATGGAATTGTAAAATCAATTGATATGAATCAGACTACATGGAAACAGATTACTTTTTTGCTGGACGATAAGGAAGCATATACTGATAAATATCTTGCAATGATACAGGCGAAAACAGATAGAATAAAAAGCAAATTAGGAAAAATAAATGTGATATGGGGGTGCGGTGTATATGGAATGGAAGCACTTAATTTTTGCAAAAAGTATGGATATGACTGTATTGCCTTGATTGATAATAACAGTAAATTATGGGGGCGAAAAATAAGTGGAATAGAAGTAAAAGCACCTGTTGATATTATTAATAAAAAACTAGATGTTAAATATGTGGTTGCCAATAAATTGCATTCAGAAGAAATAGAAATGCAGTTGAAGAAAAATGGTGTGCCAGATAAAAGTATTGTCATTTGGAAGTAATGAATTAATAAGATGGAGAATGTGTAGTATGATTAATTACAAAAATATATTAAATTTATCCAATGATGTATATGGTAGCTTTCAAGATGATTTATCTAGAGATATTTATATGGCACGTGTTATGAATAGTCTTACATATGATTATAATTATATAACACGAATTACTGTGGATAATATAGATGTAATGGATAAATTAAGAAAAGATATTGAATCATATATAAGGGAAGGAAGAAAGCTTATACTTGATGGAGCAGGTTATTATGGAAAAGTATAAAAATGACTTTGAAGGATGTTAAATTTGAATGTTTTAGTGATAGAAATTCACAAGAGAAGATGATAATGGGAATACCTGTGCTTTCAAGGAAAGAAGCGGTAGAAAAATATCCGGATGCGTTATTTATAGTAGATTCAATGGTTTATGCCAGACCAATAAAAACGGAATTAAAGCAGCTTGGCGTTGAACATATTCTTGATTTTGGAAGTTATCTTGGTAAGTATGGTAACGCACGGGATAATCAATATTATGATGTTTTTAGATTTGGTGATGATGAAGTAATAGCAGATGTTGGATGCTTTGATTGTTATACAATGATACAATACTTTAAATATGGTAATAGTAAGTATAAAAAGATATATTCTTTTGAACCTGAACCACATCAATATGCACATTGTAAAGAAATAATTGAAAAAGGCGGATATCAGAATTGGGACATATATAATTATGGAGTATATGATAATAATTCAAAATTATATTTTAGTTCAAACAGCAGCAGTAGCAAGATAAGTAATGACGGCGATATAGAAGTTGATGTAATAAAACTTGATGATTTCTTCAAGGCACATGAAGCACCCACATTTATAAAGATGGATATAGAGGGAGCTGAGCTGGCTGCATTAAAGGGATGTGCAGAAACAATTAGCAGGTATAAACCTAAGCTGGCTATTTGTGTATATCATAAGCCGGAAGATATATTTGAAATTCCTGAATATATATTATCGCTTAATCCTGATTATAAAATGTATTTAAGACATTATACAAATCTTGTTAATGAAACTGTGCTGTATTGCGAATGACATATTTAATGATAGAGTTATTATAGAATAATTGAAAAAGATATATTTGACTTTGTTAACAAATTGAATTTGTAGTTCAATATATATTATTGCAATATTTATAATTCTGTGATATTTTAATAAAAAGCAGTTTTCTATATTACCTGTACGGTTGCTGTGTGGCTTGTATAATTGATGGTATTCTGTAATTTGATGGTATCATTTTCAGGCACATGGCAATGGGGCGGTACAGGGTCTGTCTATCTTGGTTTTTGTCTGTATTTCATTGAAATTCTGCTTTTAAAATAAGGTATAAAGCAGGATTATTATATTTACATGGTTCATGCCTGTGTTTTACAGGATGCAACAGTGTTTAGCCAGCATGGGATATATTGCATAAGTGTATATTCAATGCTTAAAATATTGGTCATATTCCTGCTTTATCGGATAAGATAAGGAGAAGGAATTATGAATGGTAACAGAGAGTATAAGAGTGATGTGTTCAGCATGCTTATGGAAGACAAGAAGCGTGCACTTCAGCTTTATAATGTAATGAATGGTTCGTCGTATGACAACCCGGATGATGTCGAGATTAAGACGCTTGACGGAGGAATATCCCTAACTGTAAGGAATGATGCCGCATTTGTGGTTGATGCAAGACTAAGCATATATGAGCACCAGTCAACAGTGTGTCCTAATATGCCTGTGAGGAGCCTGATATATTTTACGACAATTTTATCGGATATGCTTAGCGGAAGAGGCGGAGAAGGCAGGGAAAGAAAGATAGGACGCAATTTGTATGGAAGAAAGCTTGTAAAGATTCCGGTACCACAGTTTGTAGTCTTTTATAATGGAGAAGAGAAGCAGCCGGAGGTACAGGAGTTAAAGCTATCAGATGCATATGAGAAGGCAACTGATGATCCAAGACTGGAATTAAAGTGCATGGTGTATAATATCAATAATGGCAGGAATGAGGAGATAAGACATTCTTGCAGATGGCTTGATGAGTACATGATTTTTGTAAATAAGGTAAGGGAATTGCATTATGGAAGAACGGATGAAGACCTGCTTGTTGATATACAAATGGCAATAGATTATTGCATAGAGCATAATATATTAAGGGATTTCCTGATAAAACGAAGGAATGAGGTGACAAAGAGTATGAAGCTTGATTATACGTTTGACAGGCAGCTGGAACTTGAGAGGGAAGATGCAAGAGAGGAAGGATTCGAGGAAGGACTCGAAGAGGGAAGAGAACAAGGACGTGAACAAGGACGGGAAGAAGGTCGTGAACAGGGACTCGAACAAGGACGTGAAGAGGGGCGTAGAGAAGAACGAGATATTGTTAATCAGTTGATTACATTGCTGTTATCTGATGGAAGAACAGAAGATTTGAAGAAATCTGCATCTGACAGGGAATATCAGATACAGCTTTTAAAAGAGTATGGATTAATGTAATTTTATAAAATAGAATTAATATTTGCTAATGTAAACGCCTTTAGAGTATAATAGCTTTAAAGGCGTTAGGTTTATACGGAGGCATTAAGATGCAGATTGAAGATATAGTAGCAAAGTTCTCAACAGGAATATTTGTCTGGTATAATTTTAAGGAAAATGCAGCAATTTTATATTTGTATTCGATAAATAGAGACAAAGAAATAGAATCATTTCTTAAAAATAAAGGAAATGTAACATTATGTAACATAAAAAAAGGAAACGAAAATATTGATGATGTTAAAAAATTTGATTACATTGTTGGTGTTGATGTTTTAGAAGAGAGTGAATCGCCGGTAGAATTGCTTACATTTTGCAGGAATCATTTAAAGGATGATGGCAGGCTTCTATTAGGAACAGAGAATAGGCTCGGAATTAAGTATTTTTGCGGGGACAGGGATCCATATACTAATCATAGCTTTGATGGAATTGAAGATTATAGAAGAATAACAGCAGCGGACAAGAAAGATATAGGTGGAAGATGTTATTCCAGAGCAGAACTTAATGATATGTTATGTATGGCAGGGTTTTGTAATGACAAGTTTTATTCAGTTATGCCGAATTTGAAAGAGGCACAGCTTATATATGCTGATGGTTATACACCGGTTGAAGATCTGGCAATCAGATATTTCCCTTTTTATAATTATCCTGACAGTGTTTTTCTGGATGAGCGTTTTATGTATAAGGATTTGGCTGATAATGATTTATTTCACACAATGGCTAACTCATATTTTATTGAATGTAGTCCTGATGGAAAGTTTGATGAGACGATGCATGTAACGCTTTCACTTGACCGTGGAGAGGAAAATGCTTTGGTTACAGGAATATATGAGCATGATGGAATAAGGGGCGTTTATAAAAAGGCTGTATATTCTGAAGGAATGAAAAAACTGTATGAAATGCAGGATAATCTTGATGAATTGAGGAGAAGAGGTATTAGTGTCGTTCAATCTAAGATTGAAAACGACAAATTTGTAATGCCATACGTAGACAAGCCTGTTGCATTGGTTGCGTTAAGAGAAATTGCAAAGAAAGATAAAGAAGCATTTTTTGGTGCATTGAATGATTTGTATGAATTGATATTATCATCATCCGAGCATACAGATATTGTGAATGAAAAAGACAGGAATAGTGCCAATGGGAAAGATATGGGAGTTATCCTTTCAAAGGGATATATTGATATGGTGGCACTTAACTGTTTTTATGATGAGACGATAGAAGAACCGAAGAAAAGATTTATATTTTATGACCAGGAGTTTTATTTTGAAAACTGTCCGGCTAAAGCTATATTTTATCGTTCAGTAACAGTTATATATGATGGTGCTGATATGGAATTTGAAAGACTGATTCCAAGAAAAGAGGTGCTTGAAAGATTCGACCTTGCAGAGCTTGAAGAACTGTGGCAGCGTATATCCTACAGATTTACAAGCGAATTACGTAATGAAAAGGAATTACAGCTTTATAAACAGGAAAGAACGTGTGACGCAAGAGTAATCTACAGTAACAGGGAAAAGATTAATTACAGTGCCTCTGATTATCAGGAAATATTTGTTGATATTTTCAAAGGACTTGACGATAAAACGAAAGATGGAAATAATAAAAAACTTGTTCTTTTTGGCTCGGGCAATTTTACAAAAAGATTTCTTGATGAATTTGCAGGCTGTTACGATATTTTTTCGATTATAGATAACAATCAGTCGAAATGGGGAACAATGATGGATAATGTACCGGTTAATTCTCCTGATGTTTTAAGAGATATAGATTCTGATGAACTTCATTTGATTATTTGTATAAAAAAATATTATGGTGTTGTAAAGCAGTTAAAGGAAATGGGAATTTCAAAGTATCATATATATGACCCTTCAAATGAATATCCGAATAAAAGAAGAGAGATTGCACAAAAATGTGCGGCAGGCATGATTGCTGAGAATTCAGGAAATACTGGCACTGATGGAGAAAATGAGAAAAAACCGTATAATATAGGTTATATAGCTGGTGTTTTTGACCTTTTTCATATCGGACATCTTAATATGTTTAAAAGAGCAAAAGAACAGTGCAACTATCTGATTGCCGGGGTCGTGTCAGATGAGGGGGTAAGGCTTAATAAGCAGGCTGAGCCGTTTGTTCCGTTTGAAGAAAGAATTGAAATGGTGCGTTCATGCCGTTATGTTGATGAGGCTGTAAAGCTTCCGCTTAATTTTTGTGGAACACAGGATATGTATAAAGTGTATCATTTTGATGTTCAGTTTTCAGGAAGTGATTATGAGCATGATGCGTATTGGCTTGCTCAGAAGGAGTTTCTTGAAGAGCATGGTTCAACAATGGTATTTTTCCCATATACACAAAGTACAAGCTCTACGAAGCTGAAGAAAGCTATTAATGAACGTATAAAGTGAGTATTATGAATGTGAGGCGGTACATAATGAATATTTTAAAAGAAAAAATAATATGTGATATTACAGAAGGAATAACTGAAGATTTATCCGAAAGGATTAATGAATATGAGAAGGAATATCCGTATGATATTGATATGTGTCTTATAAAGGGATATTTAGATTACATTAATAAGGATTATAATGAGGCATTAAAAAAGTTATTATTTTCTATTAAACATATGCCATATGATGTTGATTCTCATTTTGTTGCAGGATGCGTATATTTAAAGAAAAATGATTTTTACAATTCTATGATTCAATTGCTTTATTCCAGATATCTGTATGGATATTATGAAGAAGAGTATCTTTTTTTTACACCACAGGAATGTAACGATAAAATAGAGGAATGTGGAGTGTTGATAGATAAAGAATCAACTAAAGCCGAAAATGCAGTGGAAATTAGAAAAAAATTGAAATATATACAATATCAGATTAATAATTGCTGCAACTTATTCCAAGATGTAATAAGACGTGAAAAAGGCGTTATAGGCGAGCATTTTTATACAGATATAGATGATATAAAGTATTGTGGTTATTATAATACAATGGATTGGTTTGCATATAGAAATATAAAAGAAAAAAATCTTCGTATTTTAAAAGGCGAGATGTTAAGAATAGATTACGAAGGAGATACATATAAGTACAAAACTGACGTGCCTGCTGTAATTCCGATTTTATCACATAATTCCGATAATAAAATCAAATTTACATGCGAAAACGGTCTGGAGGTAAATGCAGCCCAGGTATATACGGAGCATTTTAATTATTACAGAGTTGACTGCGATACCAAAATTGAATCATCGAATCCGATGGTAGTAGGAAAACCAATAAAATTTGTTCAGGATAAAAATAAAAAGAAGCTGGCCATAAGCTTTTTTGTTGACGGACTTTCACAGGAGATTCTCGAACAGGAAGGGTTGGAAAATATTATGCCGAATACATACCGATTTTTTTCGAAGGGTATGATATGCAAAAATTGTTTTTCAACATCGGATTGGACATATCCGAGTCTTGCAGGAATTATTACGGGGTATAAAGTTCCGGGACACATGATGATTCATCCTAATGTTAATCTCAGAATTCCAGATACGAAGAATATGTATGAACTTTTCCATGATGCGGGATATTTTACAGCAGATATAAGCGGTGACTGGCGTTCAAGTGAGACGCTTGGTTATCTGAGGGGAATTGACAGGTATATTGCACAGCATCAGAACAGCGGAATGCACACCGAGCAGGCTATATGTAATCTTATTGAAAATATTGAGGCCTTTAAGGAGACTAATCAATATATTTGGGTTAATACGGGAGATTTACATGATATAGCAGACGAATTCGATTTGGATACATATGTTCAGGTTAATACACCTGTATCGGAAAGATTTGAAATACAACATTCCACAACATCGGTTAAGCAAAAGTACAGTAAAGAAAAAAGAGCGGCATATTTAAGAGAAGCATATATTATAGATGTAAAGTTACAGATGTTATATGATTATCTTGAGAAAAATTATAATGATGATGAGTATGTAATATGTATATTTGGCGACCACGGTCAGACATATTTTGCAAAACCTGAGGAACAGCATCTTACGCGTACACATTCAAATGTTGCATTTATGACAAGAGGAGGCGGAGTTTCGGGTGTAAGCGAAGAGTATTTTTCATCTGAGTGTATGCCTGCTGTTATGTGCAAGCTTGCGGGAATCGACGCATGCCTGTCATATATGGACGGAGTGCTCCCAAAAACCTATGGCGGAGATAAAGAATCTGAGTTTGCACTTACTGAGACAATACATCCGGGAGACCCTTATATGTGTGCTATTCATTCAAAAGAAAATACATTTTATCTTACAACTGATAATGTTGTTACAGGTTACGGAAGACTTGAAGCAGGAGAATATAAAACGTGGCTTTATGATAAAGATAATAATTTGATAAAAAATCCTGAGCTTGAAAAAGAATATATTGATTATATAAAAGAACACATAAAGTATATTTTGTCTTATTAAAGAATACACACGTTTACAGAATGAAAACAAAGGAGGAGCGATATTATGCAGGCGATTTTTTTGGCAGCGGGAATGGGGAGAAGATTAAAGGAACTGACGAGCAATGCAACAAAATGTATGGTTGAGGTCAACGGTCAGACAATGATTGAGAGGTCTCTTCATAACCTTGAGTTATTGAAATGTGTTGATAAGATTATATTTGTTATCGGATATGAGGGGGATAAATTAAGGGAGTATGTGGATTCTTTGGGGATTGATATTCCTATAGAATATATCAGAAATGATATTTATGACAAAACAAATAATATTTATTCATTATATCTTGCAAAAGACAAACTTATGGAAGATGACACATTGCTGCTTGAATCGGATTTGGTATATGAGGAAGCTGTTATAAGAAAACTTGTGGAAAATCCATATCCGTCGCTGGTTCTTGTGGATAAGTTTGAAAGCTGGATGGACGGAACTTGTATAAAAATAGATGATGATAATAATATAATTTCCTTTTTGGATAAAAAACGGTTCGATTTTTCAGAAACAGGAGAATATTATAAAACCGTAAATTTATATAAATTCAGCAAAGATTTTTCCATAAAACATTATGTTCCGTTTTTGGAGGCATATTGCAAGGCTTTAGGACACAATGAGTATTACGAGCAGGTGCTTAAAGTTATAACATTTCTTGATAATCCAGAAATTAAAGCATGTAAGCTTAACGGTGAAAAATGGTATGAGATAGACGATGTTCAGGACCTTGATATTGCTGAAACGATATTTGCGTCAAAGGAAGAAAAATTAAAGAAAATGCAAAGCAGATTCGGTGGATATTGGAGATATCCTAAGCTTCTTGATTTTTGTTATCTGGTAAATCCGTATTTTCCTGACACAAAACTTATATCTGAGATGAAAAGTAATTTTGATACATTGCTTATGAATTATCCTTCAGGAATGGGAGTAAACAGCCTTATAGCGGCAAAAGATTTTGGACTTCATAAGGAACAGGTTGTAGTTGGAAATGGTGCAGCAGAACTTATAAAGTCTCTTATGGAACATTTTACAGGAAAATTGGGAATAATATTTCCTACATTTCAGGAATATCCTAACAGAAAGAACGAATATGATATAGTACCATATATTATTGACAATGACGATTTCAGATATAGTGCGGATGATTTAATCGAATTTTATAAAGATAAAGATATAGATGCAATAGTAATTGTTAATCCTGACAATCCTTCTGGAAATTATATTCCTAAAAAGGATATTTTAAAGCTTGCAAAATATCTTGCCGATAAAAACATAAAGCTTATAGTGGACGAATCGTTCGTTGATTTTGTCGATGTAGAAGATAATCCTACATTGCTGGAAGAAGGAATATTATGCGATAATCCTAATCTGTATGTGGTTAAGAGTATTTCTAAATCATTTGGGGTGCCAGGTATACGTCTTGGAATTCTTGCATCTGATGATTTGGAATTGATAGCCGATATAAAAAAAGATGTGGCGATATGGAATATTAATTCTTTTGCGGAATTTTACCTTCAGATATATGAAAAATATTCAAAAAATTATTCTACGGCACTTAAAAAGTTTAAGTCCGCAAGGGATAAGTATATAAAAGATTTATCTTCACTTGATGGAATAAGAGTGATTCCGACGCAGGCAAATTATGTTACATGTGAGATTATATCAGGCAAAACAAGCACGCAGCTTGCACAGGATTTACTCGAAAAAAATATTTTTATAAAAGATTTGTCAACAAAAAAGGGGTTTGACGGAAGAAATTATATACGTATTGCGGTAAAAAACGAAGAGGATAACGATAAACTTATTGCGGCACTAAAAGAAAATTTATAACTAAAGAGTATTTACTATTTAAAATAATTCAATAAAAGCTAAGAATCTTTGCGAAGAGCATGTGAAATAACAACAACTGCCGTCTTGACGATATGAATCGCCTGGCGGCAGTTGTTTGTATTTTTAATTAAAGTTGTACGAAATATTATTTTAATTCCACATATCTATAAAACGGTAATTTGATTTTAATTTCTTTGCAAGAAAGTTATCGGTGGTGCCGTTTTGCGTATAATATTCGATTGCATCAAGAATATCTTTACAAACATGTCCTTGATTACTGAATGTAAGCCGTCCGCGATTTAATATGTCATCATATTTTGCCGTATGATTAAGAAAATTATTAACTTGTTCGCGTAATTCGGCCTTTTTGCATTTAAGCACATAGTCCATTGGAACACATGAAAATCTTGCAGGCTGTGTGTCAGGAATAAGCCAGTCGGTTACGGCAATGCTTGGTTTGTCAAACATTACGGCTTCACTCATTACACTTGATTCATCGGATACTACCATGTCACACATTTCGAGAGCTGTCATAATGCTTTCTTCGGGTTCGATATAATAGAGATTGTCATATTTACTTTCGTGTAATGCTCTCATTTCTTCTATGTTGTCTATTATTTCACGATAATCTTCTGACCAATGGCATTGTTTAATAAGCATGTTTACTTTTAATGGAGCAACAGCTTTGATAAAGTCATCTTCTTTTCCGGCATATTCCCATGAGGGAGCATATAAAACGGAAAAATCATATTTAAGGTTAAATTTTTCTTTTAACATCTGTGCACGGTTTTTAAGGGCTTTGTCATTTATGGTATCGCTTTTAGGATAACCGAGTTCATATGTGCCGAAACGTGGATTTACATATGGGATACATGCACATTGTTCCCATCTTTGTGCCCATGATTTTCCAGGAACAATTCCGATATCAAATCTGCACCAGCGTTCGGCTTCCCATAGGTTTGGCCAACGGTTATGCCCCTGTGCCATATCGTGAAGCAGTACAAGTGAAAATTTTGAATTTTCGGGATAATAAACATGTTGACAATAAATACCTATTTCAGCTTTTTCTTTTAGATTATTTGTGTATTTTACAGAATATCCGCGTTTTTGAGCCTCATCACCTATAGGTTTTAAATTAAAATATTCGCCCTTATCGGTGCAGAACATGGTTACTTCTTTTTTGACATTTTTTAAAGGATAATTTGTTTTAAAAAAATGATATGACGGAAGTGTTACATCTGTTTTTAGACCTATATCTGAAATGAAAATTTGATAATCTTCATCTGTTTTGGAATCATCTCTATAATCTTCGACATATGTAGATACAAGTGGTTCAGACATGTAAGTTACATTGCCGTGAAGTATAAGCTGATATAAAAATGAAAGTCTGTCAAAGATTTCGGTATTAAAATATTTTTCATCAAATAAAATATTTTGTACATGACTGGATAAAACTGTTATGCATGATAATGTGCCGTAAAGGTTTACACTGTTTTGTATACAATGATTTAACAGAACTTCACCCTTAAAAAATGTATCATGAAGAGTTTTTTCATAAGCATAATCGGGGTGTGCAATAATAGTTCCATCTGAATCAATAATATTTCGTGGAGAAATAATTGTTGAAATATTTGAAGAAATTTCAAATTTCCATACAGTTTCGGCAATTTTATCAGGGCTGAATTGATGATTTTTTTCAATAAAGCAGATGTATTTACTTGAAGTGTTTTTCATATAATCAATAATGTCATTGTATGAATCGTCTTTGGTTGCACGCACAATTTCAATGTTATGATATTTCTGAGAGTCGATAAAATTATCTGTTAGGTCATCGCTGCAATCAAGTGCGATAACAGAAACCTGAGGACCGTAATCATATAGCAGAAACTTATGTGCATCTGTAAAATCATCATTTGCAAATGCTTTTCTGTAAATTATCAGTGCCTCGTAAGCTGTATGTAAGTCATTCATGCTGATTGATTGCTCTATAATCTGCTGCATTTGTTTTTTTGGGGAAAGTGGTATAATTATCTCCTTATTATTAAATTTTTGATGTGTTGTAAAACAATATCGGTAAGAATATTAAGGTCAGGATTTTCGTCAGGCTTTTTGTTATCGTAAACAATTCCGTATGACGCATCGGATATATCAATTCTGAATTCGTCGGTTACTTTTTCTTTGCTTAAAAAATAGTAAGTATAATTCTTGGTCATTATTGCAGACTGGTAGCAGTCTCCCGGAAATATTGTCTGAGAAAAAGCATATTTGCGTTCATTACCACCGAGAAAATGTGGAAGATTCGCATCGGTGCCGTAATAATTATAATCAATGCCGCATATATTGCATAATATAGCGGGATAATCTATATTCTGGACGATTTCATCAGTAATTTCTTTGTGCATGTTATCACGGAACATGAACGGTACATTCATTCGCTGTTTGCAAATTGTAAGCTCGGTGTCATCAACCATGAATGCGGTTCCGTGGTCTGAGAACAAAGAAACAACATATTCATCGTCGTTATAATTTTTTTCTATATATTCAAACAAAAATCCGAGATAAAAATCTAATTGTTGCAATTCGTTTATATATATTTTTTGCTTGTTAAGGCTTCTTGTCTGTTTTATGGTTGAACATATATAATTATCGCTCTTTAAGTCTTTCAGGTCGGTTGTTGTCTGTATTGAAAGACCGCGAGGAAATCCTCCCGCAATATCATGTAAATCTTCAAATTCTACAGTTACAAACTGGTCGCAGTTTTTAAATGCACGGAGTTGTTCAAGAGTGTCGGTTACAAGTTCCTCTTTGTTATATCCGCGGGCTTTGTAAAGTTCACGCTTCATGCCGCGCATATATCCTTTTGAAGGTGTGCAGGAGTCGTTGCTGTTGATACATGCCGTAAAATATCCTTTTTCTTCAAAATATTCTGCTAAAAGCTTTGTATTTTCATTAAATGGAAACCATATATCAGTATTAAGATTCATTGTTTTGTCGCTGCACCGTCCCGTCCAGTATGAAGAGAAGCTTGGAGTTGTCCATTCCGAGTCGGAATACGCATTGGTGCAGATAATTCCCTTACTGAAAAAATTATATGTATTTGGCATAAGTTTTTTAAAGCCGTCAACAGAGTTGTTAATATTTGAAAATAGTTCAAATATCCTGAAATTAAAACTGTCTATAAATATATTAAGGACAAGTTTTTTATTTTTTGGATTATGTGTAAGTTTAATCGGCTCTGCATATGCAAACGGCGTGTCCGATGTTACTGTCGTTTTTTCGTCAATTTTAAAATAATACCATGAGTTTTTTGCTCTTGCGGGGTAACTGAATTCCTCCGAGTTTCCGCATTTGAAATTAAATGTCTGTTCGTTTTCTGATGTGACAAATAATGGGAGTATGCATGACTCTTTTTCATATACTGTTATGGAAGTGGATAAATTTCCTGTTGTTTTTAATACTTCTGCTTTACAGCGGTATATATCTTTTGGTGCTGTGTTAATAAAAAATTGATTCATTAAATCATTATAACGCCCCGATATGTATATATTTTTATCCATCATTATCGGAAATCCAATAAGTTCTGTTATTATGTGAAAAGGGTCGTTTGCACTGTATTGTATGTAATTGTCAGCATATAATAATGCTTCTGATAACGACTTATCATTTAAAGAAATATTTTTGATATAATTAATGCGTTCATTTATTGATTCAGCGGCTATACATATTATTTTTCGTATGTCCTGCAATGTTTTTACAATAAGATAGTATAAATAAGCATGGGCGTAATCTTTGATAATATCGTATACGTATGCAAGATTAAAATTAGCTTCTACACAATGTGGATTAAGTATTACAGCCTCTTTAGCATAATTAAGTGCTTCGTAATTATTGCCTGTCAGAAGATTATAATTACATAAAAATGAAAAACGGTCATAATCATTGCAATATTCTTTTAAATATTTATTTAATAGTGTTTCTATTGCTGGTATATCCTGAATTTCAAATGCTTTTTCTAATTCTGATTTGAGTATCATAAAAGTCTCCTGAATCACTTTTTTTAATAATTATATCATGTAAAATAAAATGTTAAAGAATAAATTTATAAATATTAAAATAAAGTTGAAAATTACCGATATAATGATATGATAATAATAAGATATGCTTGTATATAAATAACTGAAAGGTAAGATGTAATGAAATTATTAATAGTTATTCCGGCGAGGGGCGGTTCAAAAGGAATTCCTCGTAAGAATTTAAGACAGATGAACGGAAAGCCTTTAATTGCATACAGTATAGAAAATGCAAAAAAAATACAGTTAAAATATGACACTTCAATAGTGGTAGATACGGATGACGATGAGATAGCGGAGACAGCGGCACAGTACGGTGCAGAATTTGTTATGCGTCCAAAGTATTTATCAGGGGATGATGTTACGCTGGACCCTGTAATTTATCATGCAGTAAGCGAGATGCAGGACAGAAAAAAATGCAGATTTGATGTGATTATCACCATGCAGGCGACGTCACCGACATTAAAAGCCGAAACAATTATTAATGCCATAGATTATTTTATAAAAAGTTCATTGGATACTTTGATAAGCGGTGTGAATAAGCCTCATTTGTCATGGCATGAGAAAGACGGAAAGACACTTCCGGATTACGAAGAAAGAAAGAATAGACAATATCTTCCTAAGCATTTGATGGAAACAGGAGGTTTTCTCATTTCGAGAGCCGAATGTGTAAATGAAAAAACGCGAATCGGAAAGAATACGGAAGTATTTGAAATATCAGAGAATGAAGCAGTTGACATAGACAGCGAGCAGGATTGGATTGTATGTGAGGCTGTTTTGTCATCAAAGAAAATACTGTTTCGTGCAGACGGCAGCGAAGCATTGGGAATGGGGCATATATACAGAACATTGTCACTTGCGTATCATCTTATCGGCAATCAGATTATGTTTGTTACAAGAAAAAATTATGAAATGGGTTGTGAAAAATTAAAAGAATCGTTTTTCCCTATGATATGTATTGAATCAGACGAAGAATTATATAAAATTATAGATGATTATAAGCCTGATATTGTCATAAATGATATTTTAAATACAGATGAAGAATATATGAAAAAAATCAGGGATAAGGTGTCAAGAATTGTTAATTTTGAAGATAAGGGAACGGGGGCGGCATATGCCGATGCAGTTATTAATGCACTTTATTCTCAGGGCAAGCTTCAAAATGAATATTCGGGATTTGAATATTTCTTTATAAGGGATGAGTTTCTGACGGTAAAGCCGAAAGAATTTTCTAAAGAAGTGAAAAATATTGTTGTGCTTTTCGGGGGAACAGATCCTTCTGATTTAACAAGAAGAGTATATAAGATTTTTCAAAATGTATCAAAAGACTATAAAGACATAAAATTTAATATAATAACAGGATTCGGATATAAATATAAAAACGAAATACAAAATGATGAAGAACATAATATATATGTATACAATAATGTCAAGAGAGTAAGTAAATTTCTTTCGGAGGCGGATATGGCTGTTACAGCACAGGGAAGGACAATATATGAACTTGCAAGCATGGGCGTTCCTGCGATAGTTCTTGCACAGAATACAAGAGAAATGGAGCATGATTTTGCGGGATTTTCCAATGGATTTATTAATCTTGGACTTGGACAGAAGCTTGAAGACGAAGCGATAGAACTTACTGTAAGATGGCTTATACAGGCAGTTTCGGTAAGAAAACAGATGCACGAACTGCTTCTTGAAAAAGATTTTTCAAAGGGACAGGAAAAGGTAATAAAGTTGATTCTTGATAAGTGAGGATAAATTAATGAATGAAATATTTAACTTGATAAATAATCAGGGGTACTACATAATTGCCGAGATTGGTGTTAATTATTATGATATAGCCCAAAAAGAAAATATTTCTGTTATGGATGCTGCAAAGCTGATGTGCAAAGAAGCTTGTGATGCCGGAGCCGATGCGGTTAAGTTTCAGACATACAAAGCAGAAACTATTGCATCTAAATATTCGCCGTCATACTGGGATACGAGTGAAGAGCCAACAACATCACAATTTGAATTGTTTAAAAAATTTGATTCTTTCGGTGAGGCTGAATACAGACAGCTTAAACAATATTGCGATGAAATCGGTGTGGAATTTTTATCTACACCGTTTGATTTTGAATCCGCAGACTATCTTGAAGATATGATGAACGTATACAAGATTTCGTCATCTGATCTAACTAATATTCCATTTATAGAATATATGTGCAAGAAAGGAAAGCCTGTTATTTTGTCGGTGGGAGCTTCACATGAAGATGAGATTGATAGGGCGGTTAGCCTTATAAGAAGCTGTGGAAATAAGCTTGTTTTAATGCATTGTGTGTTGGAATATCCTACACCGTACGAGCATGCCAATCTCGGAAGAATTTTGGCATTGCAGAAAAAATACAATGATTGTGTAATCGGATATTCGGATCATACTAAGCCTGAGAAAACTTATGATATTCAAAAAACGGCATTTTTACTAGGGGCAAAGGTGATTGAGAAACATTTTACGCTTGATAAAACATTAAAGGGAAATGACCATTATCATGCAATGGATGTGAACGATTTAAAAAATATTAAAGCTTCGTTGGAATATATAAAGAAAATTATAGGAGCGGGAACGCTTGAGTGCAATGAATCCGAGAGTGCGGCGAGAGCAAATGCGAGAAGGTCAGTTGTTTTAAAAACAGATATGAAAGACGGTGATATTATTAAAGAAAATGATATTACGTTTAAAAGACCGGGAATAGGAATCGAGCCATATCATTATAAAGAGCTTATAGGCAGGAAATTAAACAAAGATTTGCCAGAAGACAGTATTCTGAAATGGGAAGATATAGATTAAATGAAGAGACACTGTGATATTTATCACAGTGTCTCTTAGACTATATACTGTTTCTGTGTAAGGCTTTACTGCTTCATCTTTATCCCGGAAATGCCATATCAAGCATTTGCAATATTCTTGTGTCATATGTGTGAAGACGTGCTACGGTCTCAAATCCGTGGCGGGCGATTTCCTCACGTTCATTATCGTGTGCAAGGTAATAGCTGCAAAGCTCTTTCAGGCTGTCGAAGCTGTCATATGCAACAAGGTCTTTTCCAATTTCAAAAAATTCGGGAAGTTCTGTCTGATAATTGGTAATCAGAAATCCTCCTGCGGCAAGAACGTCAAAAATCCTTAAAGAAAGTCCCGAACGGATTGATTTTGCTGTTATATTAAGATTGATTTTACTCTGGTTAAAGATTATTGGCATTTCTGTGAGAGATTTTGCAAAACCGCGGTTATGTATATGCGGCATGGATGAAGTGTCGCTTCCAGTGTAGATGTCTACATTAAAGTTGTCAGATAACATGCGTAAAGCACGAAGGCGTTCCTGTTCGGCGACTTTTACACTTATATACTGCTGTGCAACAAGTGCACGGTTTTTCTGCCTGTAGCTTTCAGGAAAACGATATGAACCGGGTGTTGCTTCAAGAAATCTTGTGGCAAAATCTTCAGTAATCAGTTCTTCAATAAAATTGTAACCATATACTTTAAGCTGTGCTTCAATAATACCATCAGTAAAGCCACGGTCGGCATCATTTAATTCTGACCGGTTGAAAGGACATTTTTCCTGATAAGTGGAGCCGATAAATGAAATATCGCTTGCAAACTTTGCTTTTTCGGATGTAGATGTATTTTTAATAACATTTTGTATTCTGTTGACATCTGCAGCAAGCGGAACGTGGAATATATGTCCTTGGTTGAAAGGCTCAAATTCGTTGTAAAGACACCTGTCAAATAAAAATATGCGGTTGCAGTCATTTTTTAGCGAATAAGAGTAGAGTTCAAGAACAGGACTGTCAACGATAAGTGAAATGTATTTTAAATGCATTATTTCGCATAAGTTCGACAGCCATGGGAAAAAGTTTATTGTGAAGACAAATGTAAACTGACCGTCTATAAGCTTTTTTGATACTGTTTCGACACATTGTGATGGCAGCAGATTTTTATTGTATATTTCCATGTCTTCGTCTATGACTTCAAATCCAAGCCGTCTGAAAGAATCAGATATGTCAGGCTCGCATATGCTTCCGTATTTATAGAAAAATATTTTCATAAATTGTATCATCCATTCATTGTATTATTGCAAAATATAAGTTATTCTGTATATATATTTTAGCAGAACATAAGTGGCGGGGCAACCCGCGAGTTGATGTGAAGGCGGTGATATTGTGATTTTGGAAAATATAGATATTTTAAATGAATTTAATGGCGTGTCGGTATTTGTGCGTCTTATTCTGGCATTGATTCTTGGTGCACTTCTTGGTGTTGAGAGGGAACGGAAGCAAAGACCGGCAGGACTTCGTACGTATACGCTTGTCTGTCTGGGTTCGGCTCTTGCAGCAGTAACTAACGGATATATATGTACGATTTATCCGTCTGCCGACCCGGCAAGAATTCCGGCACAGATTGTAAGCGGAATTGGATTCTTGGGCGCCGGAACTATACTTGTGACAAAAGAGCATCAGGTAAAGGGACTCACTACGGCGGCAGGTCTGTGGTGCTGTGCAGCAGTTGGAATTGCGGTTGGTTCGGGTTTTTATTATGGTGCAATATTTGCCGGGATTCTTATTGTCGTTAGTCTCAGAGTTTTTTCTATTGTTGATAAGAATTTTCTTAAATATAATAAATATATGAATTTTTATGTTGAATATAATTCAAAAGTTTTTATAAGGGAGCTTATATTTTACGCTAAAAAGAGTGGGTATCAGATATTGGACTTGGAGATTACAAAAGACAGTTCAAGTGGAACATATTTTGCAACATTTCAGCTAAAGATTACGAATCCTTCATTAAGGACACTTGTGCTTGCATCGGTGCAGGAGCTTTCTGATTGCATTATTGCGGAGGAAATGTAGAATAAAAACATAAAAATTCAGTTTGAATTTAGGTATAACAAAAATTGATTCAGGAGAGAAATATGCGGAAAATTCTGTTTTTTCAATGGAATGCTTTTATGCAAAAGGGCATAGAACGAGCATTTACATATCTTGGTATGGAATATGATACATTTTATTATATTTTTAAAGACTGGGATAAAGATGATGATTTTAAGGAAAAATTAAAAAAAAAGCTGCAATCTGGAAAAGAAGAATACGAATATGTTTTTTCGGTAAATTTTTCACCTTTGATTTCAGAAGTATGCAATGATTTACATGTAAAATATGTTTCGTGGGTTTATGACTGTCCTCTTCATATACGAAATAAAGAACCAATGAAATATTCTTGTAATACGATATTCTTTTTTGACAGGATTGAGGCAGAAAATTATAGAAATAAAGGTGTAAATGCTTATCATCTTCCACTTGCAGGTGATACAGTGGCATTTACGGAAAAATATAAGTACGTTGATATGAATATGATGCATAACGAAGAGAAAGGTATATATACCGGATTCACAGAGAACGATATGTGTGATGTGTCATTGGTAGGAAAATTATATCATTCAGATTATGCATATCTTTTAAGACCGCTTGACCAGTATTGCCGGGGGTATCTTGAGGGAGTTGTCGAGGCACAAAGAAATGTTTACGGAGGATGCTTTATAGGCGATTGCCTGAGCGATTCGTTTATAGAACGAATTAACGCATCTTATCTTGCAGTAACAAATGGTGAGTTTAAGATTTTAAGAGAAGAACTTGAATATGCCGTGGGCACTGAAATTACCGGACGTGAGCGTTATATGGCACTTGCTCTTTTACAGAACAGATGTAATGTCAGTCTTTTTTCGTCGGATAAAGATGAACGTCTGCAAAAAGTTGTTCAGCCTGGTTACGTCGATTATTATACGCAGATGCCGCAGGTTTTTAAAAAAAGCAGGATTAATCTTAATATTTCACTGAAACTTATACAGTCGGGCGTTCCGTTAAGAGTATTTGATGTTCTTGCAAGTGGTGGATTTCTAATGACTAATTTTCAGCCTGAGATTGTGGAAATGTTTGTGCCCGGGGAGGAATTGGTTATATACGAGAATATGCAGGATTTGGTGGAAAAATCAATTTGGTATCTTGAACATGATGAGGAAAGAAAGCGTATTGCTTCAAATGGATATGAGAAAGTAAAAAACACATATACATTTGAAAATAGTATCTCTTATATGTTTGCAAAATTACATTGATGTGGGGTATAATAAAATCACTTATTAATGTGATTAATTGTTAATGTAATTAATATACACAGCGAATTTTTAACGTGCAAAAAATGTGCATATAAAGAGAAAGGGGTACAAAGATGGCACAATATAAATCTTTTTATAAGCTTCTTGAAAGCCTTGCAGATAAATATAATGATAAAACAGCTGTTTTATATGATACATTTGAAGTCAGCTATAGAAAATTATTTGATGATTCGGTAAAAAAAGCACTTCATTTGCAGCATTTTGACGGTAATAGAATTGCCATTTACGGACCAGCTTCATACAGATGGATTGTTAATCTGTTCGGAACGGTTCTTGCCGGAAAAGATGCGGCACTTGTCGATTTTTTTATTCCGCATGATATCAGATTTAAAATGATTGAGAAAATAGATGCGGATTATGTGCTTTGTTCTACAAACCAGTATATTTTATCAGACGCCAATGGAATAATTATTAATGGTGCCGAAAATGATAATGTTGATGGACTGACATATAATGCGGATGATGTAAAAGAAGGAAATATTTTATTATTTACGGCAGGTGAAAACGAGTGTGACAAAGCGGTTGTTCTTACTTTAGATAATATAATGAGTGCCATTAGTTATATAAATGCCCATTGCAACTGCACTGAAGATGACAGGGTTCTGGCACAGATTGAATTAAGTAAAATATTTGGATTGTTATACTGCCTTATATGGCCGCTAAGCTGTGGTGCATGTATATGTGTCGGAAGAGGACTGAGGCATATAGATGCGGACACATACTATTATGATGCAACTATTCTTCCGGCCAATCCATCAATGGCTGAGTATCTGAAGAAGATAAAAGGATTCAATGACAATTTGAAAAATATAATAATAGGTGGTGCACCATGTCCGTATCATCTGTATGAATGCCTCAGAGACAGAGATATTAATGTAAGTTCTGTATATGGAACATCTGAAAGTACAGGCTGTATTGCAATTAATTATGATGAGGATGGTTCATATGAGCCGTTTGCGGATAATACGCTTAAACTTTCTGATGATGGTGAAATTCTTCTAAGTGGCGGATGTGTCATGAAGGGATATTATAATGATGAGGTACAGACAGAAAGAAAGTTAAAAGGCGGTTATCTTCATACTGGAGATTATGGAAGAATTAACAGCAGTGGAAGACTTGTTATTACAAAGAGAAATCCGGCAATTATCAGTCTTCCTACAGGTGAAAAAATATGCAGAAATGTCATAAACAGAGAAATAGAATCAATTAATGGAATTGCAGAAAGCTATATAATGTTTTATGATGAGAAGCTGATTGCGGTAATATCTGCTATTGACAAAAGTGAAAAAGTTGACAGATTTAAGCGTAAGATAGACAAGTATAATGATAAGAAAGGCTACAGATGGGAAATACAAAAGGTTGTTCTTCTTGATATGAAACTGCCAAGAAAGGATGATGGCAGTGTTGATGAAGAGGCTCTTGAGAAAGTGATAGATGAAGCTTAAGATTTTTCCCTTTTTGCCGATATAACATTCATGTAGATACAATATGACAGTTATTTGTTATATTTTAAGAAGAATAAAGGAGAGTTATAATCATGGAAGATTTACGTACACAGCAGATAGAAGCACTTGATGTGGCAGTTCCATACTGTGCAAAGATAAGCAATGCATTAAATAATCTTATGGAAGAGCTTAACGGTCACAGACAGCCGGATACGGATGAATATATGAAGAGCACATTGAACGGGCTTAACTGGATTGTTGAAGTGTATAATGGAACAAAAGATCTTATCAATAAAGACAGTGTAGTAATTAACAAAGAAGAGGTAAATAAGAGCGTTTTAGCACTTAATGCAGCCAATAATGCTAATGATGATGCTGCGAGAGTTGAGGCTCTTAAAGGACTTAAAGCTTTTGTTGATACATTTTCTGCACAGGCTGGGAAAGTTATATCACAAAAATAAAATATAAGCCCTGGCGAATTAAGTCCGCCAGGGCTTTTTTTATCTAACAATAATCATTAAACATCATTCCGCTGTAAGCAGAAAGATTATATGGGTCGTTAAAAGCATATTTTGGATTTTTGTATGCAACGATTTTGTTGTTTACATAATTCATAGGATTGGTTGAGATATCCTCTGCTTTTTTCATAAGGGCTGATTTGAAGTTATTAAGCTCATTGAAAATATTATCAATTGTGCCATTGTGTGCAGATTCTATCACAGTCTGTCTGTCAACACTGACAGAGCCGTCGTCTTCGACTTTTAAGCCATTATTATTTAAAGTGGTTCTGTATTTCGATGCTATTCTTGAAAATTCCAGCTTTAATCGGTCATTTCCCTCAAAAATTTTATTGTTGTCGCTTTCTGTGATTTTGACAAGACCATTGTAACCTGATATTAACTCGTCAATGCTGTCTGCAATGGAATTATCATCCGTATTGAGGCTGAGGGTAACAGGCTCATCTGTAGTTTCTTTTAATTTAACTGAAAATGTTTTGTTGAGCATAAATTCATTGGAAGGTGAATACTGCTCGCTGCCATTGACAGAAAAAATTGCATTATAAGGATAGCTGCTTACCCTGTCCATGCCGAGAGTATTTATAAGCTCACTGTTATCGGATTTTATGCTGAAAATAGTTGAATGAATACCTGATATTCCTGTTGCATCAGACGTTATTACAAGTCCTTTATTCTCAAGGCTGTCAGTCTTTACTTCGCAATTAAGGCCGATGTTGGAACGATTAATGAGACGTGCAATTTTATTTTCAACATCACCATTATTTTCATCTTCTGATACGTTAAATTCAAATTCATATGTAAGGTTATTGATATTTAAATCAAAAGAATATGTTCCCGGCTTTAAAAGCTTCTGGTTAGGCTGCAAAAAATTTCCGGTGTTTACCTGATGGGTTGCAAGCTGGCTGACACTTATTTCAACCGGTTCACAATCAGATGATGAATCTCCTATAAATTCAGCCGAAACAGCTTCCGGGTTGCTTGAAGATGCCGATTTTTTGAATGTCATCTCGCCACTTTTATCATCTGATAAATCTTTTGCAATATAACAAAGCTGTCTTGCATGCTCTTTTAAATCTATGGCATATTTTTGTGCGGCAACGGAGAAATCAACCTTATATGTAGGTGTCTGACTGTTGGTTTTTAAAACTCTGCCATATGAATTCTTTAATTGGTTTTTTGTATGGGTATCATATTTAGAATTAGATTTCCAGCCATATTGGGAAATATAATAGCTGTATGCACTGCTAATCATCAACAGTCACCTCCTTGTCTGCTAATAATAATATATATATGAGATTATGGAAAATCCGTTTTCCAAAAAATTCTTTAATATATTATATAGTATTAATCGGGACAGGGCAACAAAAACTTAATAGTAAATTTTTATTATTTACTTGATTTTTGGGATAATATGATGTATTTTATATGAAGCAGGATGAGAAAACATAAAAAAAGTGTTGACGCACTCTTGAATACTGTGCTATATTAGACTGGCTATGGAAGCGGTCTTTTTTTTATGCCTAAAAAAAGCCAATTGGTGTATTTAATACACCTGCAAAAAAACTAGAAAAAATTGGAGGTGGAAGTTGTGCGCGTTAAGATAACATTGGCATGTACAGAATGTAAACAGCGTAATTACAACATGACAAAGGATAAGAAAACACATCCTGACAGAATGGAAACAAAGAAGTATTGCAAGTTCTGTAAGTCACACACATTACACAAGGAAACAAAGTAAACCAGCACAGTGAGGTAGAGACAATGGGTGAAACTGTTAAAGAGACAAAACAGAAGAAAAACTGGTTCAAAGGTCTTAAAGCAGAGTTTAAAAAAATCATCTGGCCTGACCGTAAGTCCCTTACAAAAGAGACAGTTGCTGTTGTAGCTGCATCCGTATTATTAGGTGTAATAATAGCAATTGTGGATTTTATCGCACGTATTGGTATTGAATTCTTAGTAAAGTAAGGAAAAGGTGATTAAATGGACGAAGCAAAATGGTATGTAGTGCATACTTATTCCGGTTACGAGAATAAAGTCAAGGTAGACATTGAGAAGACTGTGGTAAACAGAAATCTTGAAGACCAGATTCTTGAAGTGGTTGTACCGCTTGAGACTGTTGTTGAAGTTAAGAACGGCTCAAAAAAGTCTGCTCAGAAAAAAATGTTTCCTGGCTATGTTTTAATCAACATGGTTATGAATGATGACAGCTGGTATGTAGTTCGTAACACAAGAGGAGTTACGGGATTTGTTGGTCCCGGATCTAAACCAGTACCACTGACCCCTACAGAGATTAAAGCACTTGGTATTGCACTGCCAGGCAGTGAAAACGAGAACAAACCTGTAGTTAAGTTTGACGGTAAAGTCGGCGATCAGGTTATGATTCTTACAGGTGCCTGGGAAGATACTGTTGGGGAAATCACAGGCATTAATGAAGGGAAGCAGTGTCTTACAATTAATGTTGAGATGTTCGGCCGTGAAACTCCGGTCGAGATTGGTTTTACAGATGTAAAACTGATGTAAGAAGGTTCGCATAACGCGGACGTGGGAGACACTTTGTTTATATTGGCAAGTGTCGCCAATTACCACATTTTTATTTAGGAGGTGCCTAAAATGGCAAAGAAAGTAACAGGTTATATCAAATTACAGATTCCTGCTGGTAAGGCAACACCAGCTCCACCGGTTGGTCCTGCACTCGGACAGCACGGTGTAAATATCGTAGAATTTACAAAGCAGTTTAACGCTAAGACAGCTGATCAGGGTGATTTAATCATCCCTGTTGTTATTACAGTATATGCAGATAGAAGTTTTAGTTTCATTACAAAGACTCCTCCTGCTGCAGTTCTTCTTAAGAAAGCTTGCAACATTAAGTCAGGTTCAGGTGTTCCTAACAAGACAAAGGTTGCTACAATTAAGAGAGCAGAAGTTCAGAAGATTGCTGAACTCAAGATGCCTGATTTAAATGCTGCATCAATCGAAGCTGCAACTTCTATGATTGAAGGAACTGCTAAGAGTATGGGTATCGTTGTAGAAGACTAATTCTGCAATGCTACATTTGCCGGGAATCCGGTAATATTTCATATGTATAGTTAAGAGTTGGATGTAACTCTTTGTAATCGTAAAACGTGGGAGGAAAGTCAAACCCTTCCGATAATACCACTAGGAGGTTTTTTTATAATGAAAAGAGGAAAGAAATACGTTGAGGCAGCCAAGAAAATTGACCGCCAGACATTATACGAAGCAACAGACGCTATTGCGTTAGTTAAGCAGAGTGCAGTTGCTAAGTTTGACGAAACTATTGAAGCACATATCAGAACAGGTTGTGACGGACGTCATGCTGAACAGCAGATTAGAGGAGCAGTTGTTCTTCCACACGGAACTGGTAAGAAAGTAAGAGTTCTTGTATTTGCTAAGGGTGCTAAGGCTGATGAAGCTGAAGCAGCTGGTGCAGATTTCGTAGGCGGAGAAGAACTTATTCCAAAGATTCAGAACGAAAACTGGTTTGAGTTCGATGTTGTAGTTGCTACACCTGATATGATGGGCGTTGTAGGTCGTCTTGGACGTGTACTCGGACCTAAGGGCTTAATGCCAAACCCTAAGGCTGGTACAGTTACTATGGATGTAACAAAAGCTGTTAATGATATCAAGGCTGGTAAGATTGAGTACAGACTTGATAAGACTAACATCATTCACGTGCCAATTGGTAAGGCTTCATTCACTGAAGACCAGTTAGCGGACAACTTCCAGGCTATTATGGGTGCAATCGTTAAGGCTAAACCATCATCACTTAAAGGTCAGTATTTAAAGAGCATCGCTCTTTCATCTACAATGGGTCCTAGTGCTAAGGTTAACCCTTCTAAGTATGTTGGCTAAAAAATGATTGACAACCGATATATTTGATAGTATACTATCATACGTATGTGACAGCATAAGCTGTTATATAATAAATATTTTGCCTAAGACAGCATGGTCCCGTAAGGGTTAAAGGTAATACGCCTGCCGAGGATGTATACACATTTTAGATGTGTTGATTATGTTTAATCAGTCCTTCTGTCTTGCAAAAGATGGAAGGACTTTTAGATTTTACTAATTCCTTTTGGGCAGAAAAGTGTGCTTTGTGCATACTTTAAAAATCTAACAGGAGGTAATTATTCATGGCAAAGGTAGAACTTAAACAGCCAATCGTAGACGAGATTTCAGGATACTTAAATGACGCAGCAGGCGTTGTATTAGTAAACTATCGCGGCTTAACTGTAGAGCAGGATACACAGCTTCGTAAGCAGTTAAGAGAAGCAGGTGTCGTATACAAGGTTTATAAGAATACTTTAGTTAAGAGAGCAATTGCTGGTACACAGTTCGAAGGAATGACAGAACAGCTTGACGGACCTAATGCAATCGCTATCTGTGCAACAGATGCAACAGCTCCTGCAAGAATTCTTAGCAACTTCGCTAAGACTGCAGATGCACTTGAATTAAAGTGTGGTGTTGTTGAAGGCACATACTATGATGCTGCAGGAATCAATGCAATCGCAAGCATTCCTTCAAGAGACGAACTTCTTTCAAAGTTACTTGGAAGCATGCAGTCACCTATTACAAACTTTGCTCGTGTTATTAAGCAGATCGCTGAAAAGAACGAAGAAGTTGCTTAATTGATTGCGGACATATTAAATTAAGGTTCATTGAAACCAAAAAACAGAATTAAAAAAAAGGAGATTATTACAATGACTACACAGGAAATCATTGAAGTTATTAAGGGTTTATCAGTATTAGAGCTTAACGATTTAGTTAAGGCATGTGAAGAAGAATTCGGCGTTTCTGCAGCAGCAGGCGTTGTAGTTGCAGCAGCAGGTGCTGGTGCAGCAGCAGCTGAGGAGAAGACAGAGTTTGACGTAGAGCTTACAGAAGCTGGTGCAAACAAAGTTAAGGTTATCAAGGTTGTTCGTGAGATTACAGGACTTGGCTTAAAGGAAGCTAAGGAAGTAGTTGATGGTGCTCCTAAGGTTGTTAAAGAAGGTGCTTCTAAGGAAGAAGCTGAAGAAATCCAGAAGAAGCTTGAAGCTGAAGGTGCTAAGGTTACTCTTAAGTAATTATAACCATATTGGATTAATAACTGCATATTGCAGTGCATGTATAGAGGCGGAAGCTCCGGGAAATGCTTGCATTTTCCGGGGCTTTTTCCTTTTTGCTAAAATGAAGCATATATACAGCATATTTGCTGCTTAAAAACTTATAAAAAATTATTGAAATATTGTTGACAGTAATACCATGTTATGGTATTATGGACAATGCACTATTGTGGTATGTTGTGCTTAGTCTTAGCCTGCATACTTATAATGTGAAAAAATTAGGAAAAATAAGCACAAGGGGTGAAAATGTCAATGGAGAAAAACAGAATACGTCCAGTGAAGTCGGGTAAAAGTTTTAGAATGAGCTATTCAAGACAAAAAGAAGTCCTTGAAATGCCTAACCTCATTGAGGTGCAGAAAGATTCTTACCAGTGGTTTTTGGATGAAGGTTTAAAAGAAGTTTTTGATGACATCTCTCCAATTGCAGACTATAATGGTAGACTTAGTCTGGAATTTGTAGATTTCACATTATGTGAAGATGAAGTCAAGTATTCTATTGAAGAGTGTAAGGAAAGAGATGCTACATATGCGGCACCTCTTAAAGTCAGAGTCAGACTCCACAACAAGGAAAGTGAAGACATTAGCGAACATGAGATTTTCATGGGCGATCTTCCTATTATGACAAAGACTGGTACATTTGTAATTAATGGTGCAGAGAGAGTAATTGTAAGCCAGTTAGTTCGTTCACCTGGTATTTATTATGATATACAGAAAGATAAGTATGGTAAGATTTTCCTTTACAGCAGTCAGGTTATTCCAAACCGTGGTGCATGGCTTGAATATGAGACAGATGCTAATGATGTGTTCTATGTAAAGGTTGACAGAAATAAGAAAGTCCCTATCACAGTATTAATCAGAGCACTTGGCTTTGGCACAAATGCTGAGATTATTGATATATTTGGCGAAGAGCCTAAGCTCCTTGCTACTATGGAGAAAGATACTACTACTAATTATCAGGAGGGTATTCTTGAACTCTATAAGAAATTAAGACCTGGTGAACCATTATCAGTTGATAGTGCAGAGTCACTTATTTCAGGAATGTTCTTTGACCCAAGAAGATATGATCTTGCAAAGGTCGGAAGATATAAGTTTAATAAAAAGCTTTCATTTAAATATAGAATAGCAGGACAGATTCTTGCAGATGATGTTGTTGTAGATGGCAAGGTTATTGCTAAAGCCGGCGACAAGCTTGACAGAGAATCTGCACAGATGATTCAGGATGCAGCTGTTCCGGCAGTATTTTTGTCAGTAGAAGTTAAGGGTAATGATGGCACTATTACAAATAAGCGTGTTAAGATCCTTTCTAATATGGCAGTTGATATTACAAAATGGGTTGATATCAGCGATGAAGAAGCAAAAGAACTCGGCGTTAATGAATATGTATTTTATCCTGTATTAAGCCAGATTTTAGCTGAAAACAGTGATATTGAAGATATTAAGGAAGCAATTTCAAAGAATATCGGCGATTTAATTCCTAAACATATCACAGTTGAAGATATTTTAGCTTCAATTAACTACAATATGCATCTTGAGTATGGCGTTGGTTCAAAGGATGATATTGATCACCTTGGAAACAGACGTATTCGTGCTGTAGGTGAACTTTTACAGAATCAGTTCAGAATTGGTATCTCAAGAATGGAACGTGTAGTTCGTGAGAGAATGTCAACACAGGATTTAAGTGGTGTTTCACCTCAGTCACTTATTAATATCAAGCCTGTAACAGCAGCTATCAAGGAATTCTTCGGAAGTTCACAGCTGTCACAGTTCATGGATCAGAATAACCCTCTCGGTGAGCTTACTCACAAGAGAAGACTTTCAGCACTCGGTCCTGGTGGTCTTTCAAGAGACCGTGCAGGTTTCGAGGTTCGAGATGTACATTACACACATTACGGAAGAATGTGTCCGATTGAGACACCTGAAGGACCTAACATCGGTCTTATCAACTCACTTGCTTCTTATGCAAGAATCAATGAGTATGGCTTTGTAGAAGCACCTTACCGTATTGTAGACAAGTCTGACCCTAAGAATCCTAGAGTTACAGATGAAGTGCGTTACTTTACAGCTGATGAGGAAGATGATTACCATGTAGCACAGGCTAATGCTGAGATTGATGAAAATGGTTATTTCGTTAATAACACAGTTTCAGGACGTTACAGAGAAGAAACTTCAGCATTTGATAAGAGTCTTATTGATTTGATGGATGTTTCGCCTAAGATGGTATTCTCAGTTGCTACATCAATGATTCCTTTCCTTCAGAATGATGATGCCAACCGTGCCCTCATGGGTTCAAACATGCAGCGTCAGGCCGTACCACTTCTTACTACAGAAGCTCCTGTAATCGGAACTGGTATTGAAAATAAGGCAGCAATTGACTCTGGTGTATGTGTTGTTGCGGAAGCTGATGGTGAAGTTATTTCAGCAGAATCTAATAAGATTACAGTAAAAGAAGATGATGGCAAAGTTCGTGAATACAAGCTTACTAAGTTTGCACGAAGCAATCAGAGCAACTGTTACAACCAGCGTCCTATCGTATTTAAGGGAGACAGAGTTGTAAAGGGCGATGTTATTGCAGATGGTCCTTCAACTTCTAATGGTGAAATTGCACTTGGTAAGAATCCGTTAATCGGTTTCATGACATGGGAAGGTTACAACTACGAGGATGCTGTACTTCTCAGTGAAAGACTTGTAAGAGATGATGTATATACATCTATCCATATTGAAGAATATGAGACAGAAGCAAGAGATACTAAGCTCGGACCAGAAGAAA
>ERZ857801.162-NODE-162-length-96117-cov-5.644303_pt1 | contig 96117 bp, 89 predicted proteins | sample MGYA00519762_ERZ857801 | MGnify/ENA primary metagenome ERZ857801 (study PRJEB31778, sample SAMEA3449368) | human gut metagenome | biome: human gut; feature: human-associated habitat; material: faeces | place: United Kingdom | collected 2010/2012 ...
TCATCTGTAGTGATTAATCACCCCGTGGACAAAATTTATTTTGTCCCTTTTTTATCTATTTTGCAGCAGTGTCATAAGCATCTTGTACATATGCAACAAAATCATCAAGCGTTAAATCAACCTTATTTAAGATCTGCTCAACTGTTTTAACAACATCTTTATTGATCTCCTGTTTGGTGTTTTCTGAGGCATAAACAAAACCAACAATTGAATCACCATAATCACTTTTGTCATTAGGAACATATAAATAGGCTATTGAATCAACTTTATCATCTAGAAAATATGTAATGATTTGTGATTGTCCTTTATCTTCCTCCTTTATTAAAGCTAGAGCATTATAAGTAGTATCCTCTTTAATTTCCTGATTATAGCCGATATCTTTAAAGGCATTGGTAATAGTACTGATGTCTTTTTTGTCGCTAGAACCACTATCACTACCGCCACAACCAACGATACTGAAACATAGTAATGCTGTTAATACTAGTTTTCCTATTTTTTTCATATTTGATATTCCTTTCCTTTTGTAGAGTATAACGTATATCCTTGGATATTGCTAGGGCGATGCTTAGTTTTAACGATATTAAATATTTGAATTTATTCTTATTTTCTTATTCGATATTTTAGCGTATAATAAAGCAGAAACTTATAGAAAAACATTTTATAAAAGTCATTATAATAAACCGTTAATGATAAGCTAGGCAAGGCTCTTAAATTTTGTCATTTTGAGTAGGTGACAAACTTTATTTTCATTAAATTGAAAACGCTTTAAGGGGCTTGTATAGTAAGGGTTGTAAAGAGAACAAATGAAAGGAAAGAGCAAACAATGAAAGAAAAATTATAGAAATTTGGACGAGCATTAAGCGCGATGGTTATGCCCAACATTGCCGTGTTTATTGCTTGGGGATTAATCACATCATTCTTTATTGCTGATGGGTGGTTTCCTAATGAAACTCTAGCAACTCTTGTTGATCCAATGAACAAGTATTTGTTACCGATCTTGATTGGGTATACTGGTGGTCATAATGTTTATGGTCAACGTGGGGCCACGGTTGGAGCTATTATGACAATTGGCGTTCTGGTTGGAGCACCGATTCCGATGTTTATTGGAGCCATGGTCGCTGGGCCTCTAGGAGCTTGGTTGATCAAAAAACTAGATGAGTTATTAAAAGATCGCACTCCTCAAGGATTTGAGATGTTAGTCAATAACTTCTCAGCGGGGATCTTAGGTTTTATTCTGGCAATCATCGGTTGTCTAGCAATTAACCCCGCTTGTCTAGTCTTAAACGATGTTTTAGTAACTGGTGTTAATTTCTTTGTGAAAAATGGATTATTGCCACTAGTATCAATTATCGTAGAACCAGCAAAAGTTTTATTTTTAAACAATGCTATCAATCATGGTATTTTCTCACCAATTGGGATGCAGGAAGTTCTAGAATCAGGAAAGTCGATTTTCTTCTTGATTGAAGCCAATCCAGGTCCTGGGTTAGGAATCTTGTTGGCATACTGTTTTTTTGGTAAAGGCGGTGCTAAAGCATCAGCACCCGGAGCGGCATTTATTCATTTTGTCGGGGAAATTCATGAAATTTATTTCCCTTATATCTTAATGAATCCGGCTTTGATTCTAGCTGCTATTGCTGGAGGGGCATCAGGCGTTTTAGTTAATGTGATCTTTAATTCAGGATTAGTTTCACCAGCATCCCCAGGCAGTATCATTGCTATTCTAGGAATGTGTAAAGGCGATAGTTACTTAGGGGTAATCTTAAGTGTTATTGTTGCCACCGCCGTTTCCTGGTTTATTGCATCGATCATCTTAAAAAGAAGTAAGACTGATGTTGGGGATCTTGAAGAAGCAAAGAGCCAAGTAAGTGAAATAAAAGCAGCGGGAAAACAAATACCGTATAATCAATTACGAAAAATCGTCTTTGCCTGTGATGCCGGAATGGGGTCTAGTGCGATGGGAGCAGCGTTACTTACTAAAAAATTAAAAGCTGCTGGTATTGAAATCGACGTACCACATTATGCAATCAATGATATTCCTAAAGATACTGAGGTAGTTGTTACTCACGAATCATTAGTAGAGCGCGTTAGAGGCGATTTACCAGAAGTTGTAATTTTTCCTATCACTAACTTTATGGGTGGTAGCGAATATGATGAAATCGTAAATAAATTAAAATAAATGGAGGTAAGAAGGATGTATTCATCACGAGAAGCAATAATATTATCAATTTGTTTGTTGAGGGATGATTATGTCACTTACCAAGAAATATCCGAAGAATTAAATCTTAGTCCCCGTACAATTATGCGGGAGCTAGCACAATTAAAACACTCTTTACAAACCATGAATTTACAAATCCTTTCAAAAAAGGGAAAGGGGATTTTAATTACCGGATCAAATGAAGCTAAACAAAATTTAATTATGGATATCCAAGGATCAAAAATTGAATACATGGATAAAGAAGAACGCCAAGAATTACTTTGTTTAGAATTACTGCGGACTAATGATATTCAAAAACTATATTATTACAGTAATAAGTTTCAAGTATCCGAAGCAACCATTTCTCATGATCTTGATGATTTAGAAGAATTCTTTAAAGGTTTTGATATTAAAGTGATTAGAAGACCAGGGTATGGAATCAATTTAGAAGCCGATGAGTCAACGATTCGCCAGGCTATTTCAACAATTATTAATAATACCGTGCAACATCATATTATGAATGTTGATTTTGATCGCTATAACATTCAAGATGTAATTGACCAAATTATCGTGACCAAGAATTCTAGTATGAATAAATTATTAGATCATGACGTATTAAAAACAATCTTAGAAGTCTTTAAAAATCATCATCAAGAACTTAATTTAGATAATATGGCTAAAAGCTCATATATGGGCTTATTGATCCACTTAATGATCGCAATCAATCGGATCAAAGAAGGAGAACAGCTCCAAGATAATCAAGCCATCTTTAGTCTAATTAGTGATCGTCAAGCATACCAAAATGCGCAAATGATGGTAGCTTATTTAGCCCAAGCTTTCAATATCAATATTGAAGAGACAGAATGTGCTTTTGTCGCTATTCATCTGCAAAGTGCTAAATCCGCGATCATTCAGGAAAATGAAAACCAAGTTGAACAATATCATGATCTCATTATGGCCATGTTAAATGTCTTTAATGATCATCAGATTAATTTATATAGTGATTATGAATTATACCAAAGCATTGCAGCTCACTTAGAGCCGGCAATGGTACGTTTGGAATACGGGTTACCAATCTATAATCCGATGTTAAAACAAATCAAAGAAAATTATCAAGAAATATATCAAATAACAGCAAAAGCTAGTCAAGTTATTAATGATGCCTATGGGTATCAGTTAAATGACGATGAAATCGGCTATTTAGTATTACACTTTGCCGCTGCCATCGAACGTCATAAACTAAACGAAGATAAACGCTTAATTAATGTAGGAATTGTTTGTAGTAGCGGTATTGGTATCTCCGCCTTATTGATGGCTCGATTAAAACGAATCGTTGATCGTAATGTCAATTTTGTCCCATTATCGATCAGTGATGTAAATAATCATAACTGTGAGTTACTAATCTCGATCTTTGCCGTTGAAAATGCCATAATTGTCAGTCCCTTATTAAATCAAAATGATGTTGTTAATGTAGTCCAGGCTATCGAAACTACCCGTAAACAAAAGGCGCTATCGAAGTCGTTTAAACATACCTCAGTTGATCTAATCGAAGTTTTAGATATCGTTAAACATATTATCGATAACTTGTCACTAACAGCAATCACTCATCATGCCAGCAAAGACGAGGTCATTACAGCGTTATGCCATCAAGTAAATAATGATGAAATGCTAATTAACCAAATCAAAGAGCGGGAACATAAAGGCAGCAATGTCTATAATTCATTCGGTTTTGCCCTGTTGCACAGTACTACAAATGCAGTCAAACAATGCTTAGTAAAAGTTTTAAAACCAAATCAAGATACATTTACAAGTGTTGATTTGATCGGTATTAAAATTGTGTTACTGATGTTAATACCCGAAAAATCATCAGCGTTGCAAAAACGAATCATGTCGCATCTTTCCGCCATGTTAATCGAAGATGATAATTTCTTAATTGATCTAGCTAATTGTAACGAAACTAATCTAGCTAATATTTTCAATGATATTTTACAACAATTTATAATCAATATAATCAAAGAGGAGGAATAACAAATGTCGAGAATCAACGTATATTTTGTCTGTGATGCCGGAATGGGATCCAGCGCTCTAGGTGCCAGTCTACTAAAAAAATTTGTTTCCATTGATGTAAAAGTCTCTAACTGTGCAATATACGAGATTCCCTATGACTGTAATGTAGTTGTTGGCCAAAGAGGCCTAATTAAATCCCTCAAAGAGCAATTTCGGTTTTTGAAAATATATGCAATCGATTACTTTCTTGATGAACAAAGACTCCAACAAATAGCAAAGGAGATAAATGCAATGATTGATAATACCAGTATTTTAGCCAAAGAAGCCATTGTTTTAAACTGTAAGGCTTCATCAAGCGATGAAGCAATTGTGGCAGTTGGTAAATTATTACAAGATAAAGGCTATATAGAAGCGCCTTATATTCAAGGAATGTTAAACCGGGATCATGATTTAACAACCTATATTGGCAATGATCTAGCGATTCCTCATGGGGAATATGACGTGAAAGATTATGTTAAAAAAACCGGAATTGCGGTAATGATCTATCCTGAAGGAATTAACTGGGCCGGAAACCAGGCTCGAATTGTTATCGGAATAGCCGCCAAAGATAATGATCATATGGAGATTTTAACTAATATCGCTTTAAAGTTAAGTGATATGGATACGGTTGAACAATTAATTTCTTGCAATGATATTAATTATATTTATGATGTCTTAACTCAAGGAGAATAACCAATGATAATAACTGTAACCCTAAATCCAGCAATTGATAAAACAGCTCAAGTTGAAAAGCTGACTATTAATGGATTAAATCGCTTAAATAATATTATTCTTGATGTTGGCGGCAAAGGGATCAATGTATCTAAAGCCATTAAAGAATTAGGTGGTAAGTCGATTTGTACTGGTTTTGTTGCTGGCAGCAATGGTAAGTGGATCGAAGAAAAATTAGATAGTCTAAATTTAGACTATCGATTCCGCCATGTTGAAGGTAATACGCGAATTAACTTAAAAGTATTAGATAAAGAGATGAATTTAACGGAATTAAACGATATAGGTGATCAAATTGAAGAATACGAGCTAACTCGATTAAAAGAAGGTTTATTAGAAATGGTCAATCCAGGTGATATCGTTGTTTTAGCAGGTAGTGTACCTGCGGGTGTGCCAGTAACCATTTATCAAGAATTAATTACTTTGCTTAAAGAAAAGCAGGCTAAGGTTATTATGGATGCTGATGGTGAATTGTTTACTAGTGGAATTGAAGCGGGACCGACTTTGATCAAACCGAATAAATATGAGTTATGTAAATATTTTGGTTTAGCTGAAGATGTAAGTGATGTTGAATTAGTAAGTCACGCTAAAAAACTATTATATAAAAATATTGAAACTGTCGTAATCTCTTTAGGATCTAAAGGAGCAATCTTCATTACTAATGAAGAAACTGCTTATGTACCGGGTCTAGATATTATTGCCCATTCAGCCGTTGGTGCTGGAGATTCGATGGTTGGTGCTTTAGCTTATGGAATCAGTGAAGGTTTGGAGCTGATCCCTTTGATCAAACTTGCTGTAGCGACATCAGCTGGAGCAGTAATGACCAAAGGAACGAAAGCCCCTAATCGAAGTGTTGTAGAAATGTTGATGAAAGAAGTCAAAATTGATTTTAGATAGAGGAGAAATAATCATGAAAACAAAAGCAATACGCTTATATGGCGTTGATGATGTTAGATTAGAAGAATTTGAATTACCAGAAATTAAAGATGATGAAATTTTAGTTAAAGTAGTATCTGATAGTATTTGTATGTCAACTTATAAAACAATCAAGCAAGGAGCTAATCATAAACGAGTTCCTAATGATGTTTATGATAATCCAATTATTATTGGTCATGAATTTGCTGGAGATATTGTTAAGGTTGGTAAAAAATGGCAAGATAAATTCCAGCCGGGTCAAAAATTTGCTCAACAGCCGGCTATTCCAGGACAAATGGAATCACCAGGTTATTCATATCAATGGTGTGGTGGTGACAGTCAATACTGTATTTTCCCTAATGATATTATAGAAGCTGATTGTCTATGGACTTTTGAAGGTGACAGTTACTTTGCTGCCTCGGTAGCTGAGCCAATGTGCTGTGTTATTTCCGGCTTCCATACTCATTTCCATACCGTTCCTGGTTGCTATGACCATGTAATGGGAACTAAAGAAGGCGGCGATATCTTGATTCTAGGCGGCTGTGGTCCAATGGGACTAGGTGCCATAAGCTATGCGTTAACTTATGAAAATAAACCTAAACGAGTAGTCGTTACAGAAATCTCTGATGAACGGATTGCTCGAGCTAAAGAAGTGATTTTAGTTGCTGAAGCAGCTGCTCATGGGGTAGAATTGCATTATGTAAATACGGCCAGCATGGAAAATCAAAAAGAGGAATTAATGGCATTAACTGAGGGTAAAGGTTATGATGATGTCTTTGTTTATATTCCTAATAAAGAAGTAGCTGCTTTGGGTGATCAGTTATTAGCTTATGATGGTAACTTGAACCTGTTTGCTGGACCAACTGATCCTAATTTCTCGGCTGAAATCAATTTATATGATTGTCATTATTCAAGAACTCGAGTGCTTGGTAGTACCGGTGGAACGATTGATGATATGAAAGAAGCTATTGACAAAGATGCTCAAGGATTAATTAATACCGCTGTAATGATTACTCATATTGGTGGATTAGATGCCGTTGTTGATACGACTAAAAATCTTCCTAATATCCCTGGCGGTAAAAAGTTGATCTATACGCATATTGATATGCCTTTAACGGCGATTGCTGATTTTGAAGAATTAGGTAATACAAATGATTTATTTAAACAACTAGCTGTTGCAACCAAGAAAACTAAGGGATTATGGAATAGTGAAGCTGAAAAAATCTTATTAAACTATTATAAATAATCAATCAATAGGCTTATATCAATAGATGTAAGTCTATTTTAATAAAAGGAGATGTTATGAGAAGTGTTAATGAAAGATATTTGTCTTCCTTAGCTAAAGAATATCCATCTATTCAAGCAGTTTGTTGTCAAATCGTTAATCTAAAAGCAATGTTGAATCTGCCTAAGGGAACCGAACACTATATATCCGATGTCCATGGGGAATATAAGTTGTTCAAACATTTAATGAATAATTGTTCAGGTGTCATTAAAGAAAAGGTAAATCTGTTATTTAAAGATGAGATTTCAATAGAAAGTATTAACGAATTATGTTACTTGATCTATTATCCTCGAAAACTATTAATGTCAAAACAATTTGATCAAGAGTGGTACAAAGAAACTATCTTAAGGCTGATTCGTTTAGCTCGTTATATTACTTCTAAATACACTCGTAATAATGTTCGACAAAATATTAATAATGAATATTCAGAAATTATTGATGAATTACTTCATGCCCAGCTAGATGAAATGGATCAGCAGTATGTTTATCACTTACATATTATTGAATCGATCATTGAACTAAATGAACAAGATTATTTTATTGATAGTCTAAGTAAAATCATTAAACATTTCGCAGTTGATCAATTACATATTCTTGGTGATATATTTGATCGGGGCAAAGAGCCAGATAAAATAATTGATGATTTGATTAAATATAAGCAAGTAGATATTCAGTGGGGTAATCATGATGTATTGTGGATGGGTGGCTATCTTGGTAATTTAGCTTGTATTATGACGATAGTAAAGAACTGTATTAAATATCAAAATATTGATTTATTGGAAAAAAGCTATGGGATTCCTTTAAGAGTCCTAATGATGCAGGCTGTTCGAAAATATCCAGAGTGCAATTATTTAGAAGCGATGGATCAACTAGTAATGAAAATATTAGTTAAATTAGAAACTAGATTAATTACGACTTATCCTCAGTGGCAAATGGATTATCGGATTGTCAATCCCGACTTTAAAGAGTTGACTAAAAGCGAACAGTTGATTCTTGATGATTTGAAAAAAAGTTTCGCAAGCAGCAAACGGCATAAAAAGCATATTGAATTTATTTATCAACACGGTTCTTTATACTTAAAGACTAATCATAATCTTTTACTCCATGGGTGTGTCCCTTTAGATGAAGCTGGTAACTTTTATGTCTATGAACATTTTGGTCAAAAACTATCAGGAAGAGCTTATTTTGATGTTGTTAATCAAAGGATTAACCAAGCCTTTAAACAACCAAATCAGGAGATAATTGATTATTTTTGGTATTTATGGTGTGGTCAAAAATCACCATTATGCGGTCGTAAAATTGTCTTAGATCAAAAACAAGAAGAAATTCAAGATCCATATTATCATTATATAAATTTTGAGGCTACCTGCTTAAAGATTCTTGATGAGTTTAATTTACACGATCCTGTTAGAATGATCATCAACGGCCATACTCCAGTACGGGTTAAAGACGGTGAAACTCCATTAAAAGGAAATAACCGCTGTGTTGTTATTGATGGTGGTTTTTGTCTTCAGTATCAAGGTAAAACTGGTGTTGCAGGATATACATTAATTTCTAATAGTCATGGAATGCGCTTAAAAACACATTTGATCAATGATGAATATACTTTTAATGTTGATAACGATATGGAATATAACTCTAAAATTATTTATACTCGGAAAGTCCAAGAGTTGATCAAGGATACTAAACGTGGTGAAATGTTAATTGAACAAATTAATGATCTTAATAAATTATTAACTATCTATCGAATCAAGGCAAAGGAGTAAAATTCTTTGCTTTTCTTTTATTTGATATTCAATTAAAATATTAACTAAGGGAGCGTGAGTTTATGGATGAAGATTTTATTTATCAAGTTTTAGCGATTGTTTCAGAAATACCATCAGGTAAAGTAGCCAGTTATAAACAAATTGCTATTTTAGCTGGCAGAGAAAAGAATGCTCGATTGGTCGGTAAAATATTAAGTCATGCTTCAATGTATGGAGAGTATCCTTGCCACCGAGTTGTTAATAGCGCTGGTCGCCTAGTACCTGACTGGATCAATCAGCGAGAATTGTTATTACAAGAAGGAGTGGGTTTTAAAGTAAACGGTAATGTTGATATGAAAAAGTATCGGTGGCAAAATTAATAGTCAAATAGTATCTTCCAGCAATATTCTAAGGGATAGTTAGTCCATATAAGCCTACATAATTATGGCTAAATAAACTATGATTATATAGTATAATCTCGTTTTCGACACTTGTTGGAGAGCAAAAAGGCGGAACCCCCTTGATATATAAGGTTTTTCCGCCTCTTTTGTTGTTTGTAAAAATGTTGTATGGGAATATTAATTATAAAATTTTTTTAATTTTTTTTCGCAACTCCTTGGGCTGATAATATTCCTTGTTGAGTTCCAATCCAAATACATCATTTAATGCATCACATATTTCACTCCCACTATATGTTGCCTGATAATAGAGGTCATGATTATTAACTACATTCATATTTTTTGTGTTCTCTATTATTTCTTCTATTGTAAAGTGATAATGATGTTGTTTTAATTTTTCCTCCATCAATCTATATATCAATAATGCAGTATAGCACACCATGAAATGACCAATGATTCTATCTTTTTTTCTATGATTGACTGGTCTGGCCTTGAAATATGTTTTGAGTACTCTAAAACAGTCTTCTATCTTATATCTTTGAGAATTGACTTCAAATATGTCTTTTGCTTCTTTTGGTGCATCCAGATTTGTGGCAATTGCATAAAATCCATCATACTTCTCTTCTTCTTTTATCAGCTCTTCATTGATGACATATGTGCCTTTTTGATTTTTTTCTTTCATGATGAATCTCTTTGGATCGTTCTGATTCTTTTTCAAATCTTCCACTTTATTATATTTGATAAGTTTCTTGGCTCTCTCTATCTGATTGTTTCTGATTTTTCGTTGATATTCCATCATCTTTCTGGAAAATGTAATGATGACATATTGATTTAAAGTACCCTTTGCCTTCCTTTTTTGGGTCTTTCCGTTTTTGAATGTCATTTCTTCTTCAAGTCCCAAATCAACCAGCTTATCTGCTGATATAACTTTATAAGCATGATCTTCATATAAATGGAGATTTTTTTTATCATGTCTATCAAAAGTTTTGAGTTTATCTATAGTTATAGCTTCATCGTTGGATAATAATTTATAATCAAAGTCATTAAATACAGCTTCTTTTAAAGTATGAGATAGTTTCTTTATTGACTGAGTGACTATAAAAGCTCGACTTCCAAAAGAATTGAATTTTCTGATATTAAGAGAGCCAAGTCCAACATCGGCACAATATATCAATTTTTTATCGGTGAATGTTTTAATCATTTTTTCCTCAGTAGCTGTAGCACATAGCTGCTCATTCTGATTGCCTGGATTGATACACATTGATATTGGAATACCAGAACCATCCATAAACAATCCCATCTGTACAAGTGGCGCAGGCTGGTACTGCTTTGACAGACCGTATTTTCTTAGGCCGCTTGAAATAAGCTCACCTGTTACATCATCATAATCATCATCGTCTGGTTCTTCGATTTCAAAATAATAGTTGGTGCAGTCAAAATAACAGACAGATGTGTTTCTTTTGACGATATTATGACTGTTTGTGAAAAGGATGCTGATATATTCATCAAAATGATCAGCTAAAATGGAATGATGTTTTAGAATGTTATGATATTGAATGTCAGGTGCTTCAAAATATGTATCAAGATGTCTGAAAGTTCCTAACTTGGAACGAGGTTCAAGGATCCTATCGAAGGTAACAAATCGATTGATTTCGTTTAAATCATAGGTGATCCTGGTGTGAGAAGCAATTTCATCAAGAAGTTCCTTGATTTTTAAGTCTTTATAGATTTTTTGAAAATATAGATAACCAATATTTATATTTAATGATTTTGAAACTTTATTTGATGCTGGAGAGAGTTTCTTATCAAAATCTATAGAGATATCAATCTTGATCTTATTATTTTTAATTTCTTCATTATAAGATTTAACCATATCCTTGGCATATTGAAGAGGGTCATCAGTAATTTTAAGAAGATCATTATGTTTACCAATAACTTTTATGTTTCTAGTGGTAGTTTTTTTACCATTGCGAATACCCTGTTGGATAAAATAAGTAGGATTTTTAGATTTTCTATCATAGTTAAGTTTCAAGGCAAAGCACCTCCTGATACAATCATATCATAAAATACAACACCATACAACAAAAACAAAACAAAAATTTGACAAAAAAATAACGCTATAATCAGCGTTATTTGAATTATTGGATTGATAAAGTGTCGAAAACCCGGGCTAAATAAACTATGATTATATAGTATAATATTGTTGGAGGGGTATGAAAGATGGAAAAAGAACTAGACAAGATCGTTAAGGAGTTAAATAGAACAATTGAAAATTTAAAGTGGGATAAGAAGGTTACTGATGCTCTAATAGAATTACAAAAGATTAAACAAGAGCTAGATCGAATGAAGAATGAAATAGAGCAAAAAAGCTAGAGTAAGTGAGTATAATATTATAGGTAATTTTAAAAATTTGAATATGCTAAAAATTCAAAATTAGTTCTTAATGCATTAGACAGAAAGTAGAAATAAATAGAAGCGATAAATGATAATGTTGTTAAAAAGATAATCAAAGTCATGAAAAAACTAGATTGTTATGATCTGGTTTTTTTGCTTTGAAAATTAATTTAAAATGGTTTAGATAAGTAATAAATTGTTATAGCATGTATGGTTAAATTATGAGCAATACTGAAAATATCAAATTAAAATAAATATGTTGCAAGATGTATTAAGTAAAGGGATAATCTCTGAGGATATTATATTGATAAAAAATTAATGTAGTTTTTTTGTTGGTAAAAGTGAAAACAACTTAGATGATTTGGAAAGCTGATTGGTCTTAAAAACATTGAAAAAGGATATACCTCACGACATCATTTAATTTATGTTTAGTGTTCCAGACTGATATAAAGGAGCAATAACCAGGCACGTCTAAAATCCCCAAATTCAGAAGTAGTTTTGTTTAACAGAGGGGATGCGTTATATTATAAATAAAGTTGGAGAAAAAAATGAAATTTATTATATAAAAGAAGCGATATTGTCAATAACAGAAGAAAAAGTAAAAGCTTTCCTTTGAGTGGAGGAAGCTCATCGTATTGGACCATCATTTTGGATAAATCCTTGGCGTATGTAGTGTAATTTATATTGAAATACAGGTATTGATAGACGGCTAGCGATTACCTAAAATGAAAAATTGCTTTAAGATGTACTAAATAAGTAACAAATCACGTGAATCCTGCATCCTAAGATGAAGATATTTTCTTGTCGTGAAAATATCTACAAAATATCTACAAATTTTCAATTATTTATTGTATAATGGGGCAAATGAGGTGATTCCATGAATACAGTTTCAGTCGAAAAAAATGCCATTGAAGAAGTCGCTAAGTTAGTTAGCGATAGTCGAGTTGTGGCTTTTCCAACTGAGACTGTTTTTGGGTTAGGAGTTAAGTTTGGCTCACATCAGGCATTGGATGCACTATATGAATTAAAGCACCGCGATAAAGGAAAAGCAATTTCTATGATGATTAGTAAGGCAGAGGATATTGAAAAATATGCTTATGTTGATGAAACTGCAAAAAAACTTATTGCGGCTTTTATGCCGGGAATGATCACTATCATTTTAAAGAAACGCCCACATATTGATGATTATTTTACGGCTTCACTAGATACTATTGGAATCAGGATACCAGATGATCCATTTGTTTTATCATTATTAGATAAAACAGGACCAATGTTAGTAACTAGCGCCAATCTTTCTGGAGAAAATAGTCTTGTTGACGACAAAGCAGTAATGAAAGTATTTCATGGAAAGATTCCTTTAATTGTTAAAGGTGAAAGCATCAGTAAGAAGGCAAGTACAATTGTTGACTTAAGTAAGGGTAAAGTGGAAATATTAAGATTAGGTGATATTTCTAAGGAACAAATAGCGGAGGTAATTGAATGAAAATTGCAATGGCTTGTGACCATGGTGGCTTAAGACTAAAAAATGTTTTAAAAGATTATTTAGAAGCTAATGGTTACATAGTAGAAGATTTCGGAACATACAGCGAAGATAGTTGTGATTATCCTGATTATGCAGGAAAAGCAGCTAAAGCGGTTGCTAGTGGATCGTGCGATAGAGGGGTTGTCGTATGTGGAACTGGTATCGGTGTAAGTATTACTGCTAATAAAGTGAAAGGAATTCGCTGTGCGTTATGCCACGATGTATTTAGCGCCAAAGCAACTCGAGCACATAATGATACTAACATGATTGCTATGGGGCAACGAGTTATTGGTGAAGGTTTAGCTTTAGAAATTTTAACAGCCTGGTTAGAAGGCGAATATGAAGGTGGTCGACATGACCAGCGAATTGCAAAAATGATGGCTTACGAGGGGGAAGAGTAAAATGAAAGACATCGCAGTATTTGAAAGTGTAGAGAGAGAATTAAATCGTCAAAGAAACAATATTGAGTTAATTGCTTCTGAAAACTTTGTTTCACCAGAAATCTTAGAATTGGCAGGAACTGTATTAACTAATAAATATGCAGAAGGTTATCCAGGAAAAAGATATTATGGTGGATGTAAATTTGTTGATGAAGTGGAAACACTAGCTAAAGAAAGACTATGTAAGATTTATGGTGCTGAGTATGCTAATGTTCAGCCTCATAGTGGAGCGCAAGCAAACACAGCGGTATATATGGCGTTATTAAATCATGGTGATAAGGTATTAGGAATGTCTCTTGCTGATGGTGGACATTTAACACATGGACATCCATTAAATTATTCAGGAATCAATTATGAATTCCACAGTTACGGGGTAACTAAAGAAACTGAAACTATTGATTATGAAGATTTTAAGAAAAAATGCCAAGAGGTCAAACCAAAATTAGTAGTAGCTGGTGCTAGTGCATATTCTAGAACGATTGATTTTGAATACATGGCAAAATGCGCGCATGAAGTTGGGGCGATGTTTATGGTTGATATGGCACATATCGCAGGGTTAGTGGCAGCGGGACTGCATCCATCACCATTTCCTCATGCTGATATTGTAACAACAACGACTCACAAAACTTTACGTGGACCTCGTGGTGGGGTAATTATGTGTAAGGAAAAATATGCAGCTGATATTGATCGTGCGGTGTTCCCAGGAATGCAAGGTGGTCCATTGATGCATATTATTGCTGCTAAAGCCGCTTGTTTTTATGAAGCAATGCAACCAGAATTTAAAGAATATGCAGCTCAAGTAATTAAAAATGCTAAAGCATTAGAAACAGCATTAAAAGAAGAGGGATTCAGATTAGTTGCTGACGGAACTGATAATCATCTGATTTTAATTGATGTAAAAGCAAGTTGCGGTATTTCAGGTAAAAAAGCAGAACGTTTATTAGATGAAATTAATATTACTGCAAATAAAAATGCTATCCCATTTGATACAGAAAAACCATTTAAAGCAAGTGGTATTCGGGTTGGGACCCCTGCAATGACTACTAAAGGATTTACAGAAGAAGATTTTAGAGAAGTAGGTAAGATTATTGCTTATCGCTTAAAAAATGAAGAAACTGATGAAATCAAAGAAGAATGCTTAAAGAGAGTTAGAGCATTAACTGATAAAGTAGAAATGTATCATGATATAAAATACATTTAAGGAGTGAATTTATATGGCAACGACCATCCTCAATCATGCATTAATTGATCATAAATTAACAATTATGCGTGATAAAGATACGAAAACAATCGTATTTAAAGATAACCTAGACGAAATTGCAATGTTAATGGCTTATGAGGTAACTAAAGAATTACCATTAGTTGATAAGGAAATCGTCACACCAATTTGTCCAATGATTGGAAAAGAATTGAAAAAACAAATTATTCTTGTTCCAATCTTAAGAGCGGGGATTGGTTTAGTCGATGGTTTTAGAAGAATTATACCGACTGCTAAGATTGGTCATATAGGAATGGCTCGGAACGAGGAAACTTTAATTCCCGAAGAGTATTATGCTAAATTTCCTAGTGGTTTAGAAGATTCTATCGTAATCATTGTTGATCCGATGTTAGCAACTGGTGGTAGTGCTAGTGCAGCGATTACAAATATTAAAGCCCGTGGTGCTAAAGATATTCGTTTAGTCTGTTTAGTAGGTGCCCCTGAAGGTGTTAAAGTAATTGAAGAAGATCATCCTGATGTTGAATTGATTTTAGCGACGCTTGATGAAAAACTTAATGAAAAAGGCTATATTGTGCCTGGTTTAGGTGATGCCGGTGATCGTTTATTTGGTACTGATTAATATTTGAGATACTTCAAAAGTGGTTAAAACGTCTAATTATGAAATTAATTATAGTGTTTAGTACTGAAATACTTGTTCTATAAATAAATTATCATAGTGTTAAATAATTATTACAAATTTTTATAAGAAGTTTACATAACCAAAAGACTATAGTAGAATACAAGAGGGATTATGGATCAAGATAAGAAGAAAATGTTAAAAGATTTATTCTTTTGCCTACAATTGGGTTTTCAGGTAATTGGAGCATTTCTATTAGCTGTAATTGTTGGGCTGCGCTTAGATAAGTATTTTAATACCCATCCCACGATTCTACTAATTTTATTGTTTTTAGCCTTTGGCTACGTTATTAAAATACTTTTAGGAGCAGGTAAAGAATGAACGAAAAAGATGTTTTAAAACAATCCGTAAAAGTATTTATTGGCGGATTAATTATCTTTTCTATCGTAGGATTTGTCCTAAAACAAATTAGTTTTCCACTAGGATTTATCTTAGGATATGCGGTCAGCGTTTTATCATTCTATATTATCATTGTAATGAGTGATGTGATCTTAAAAATGGGTCAGGCGATTCGATTTGTTGTAATGATGTTTATAGCTAAGATGTTATTGTATATTGCAGGTTTCATGCTAGCAATCAAATTTGATGATATCTTTAATTTGATCAGTGTTTTCTTTGGATATTTTGTGACCAAGATTACGATCAATATTTTAGGATATATAAAACGCTAAATATTTTAAGGAGGTGAAATGAGTGACAATTCAAGTAGAATTAATTTATTCACTAGTCATTATGGTTTGTTTAGGCGTGTTCTTTGTCTATGCTGGAAAAAAAGTAGCATTGGCGGATCCAACTGTCAAACCAAAAGGAATTGTATTGGTTGTTGAAACGGGAGTTAAAGCTATTGATGATTATATGAAATCAATCATGCCTAAGAAATTTGCCAAGAACTATTATCCATATTTTGCAATGGTATTTTGTTACATATTGGTCAGTAACTTATCAAGTTTGATTGGGTTTGAATCACCAACCTCAAACTACTCTATTACCTTTGCGATGACATTTATTACTTTTATATTGATTCAATATAATGCATTGAAGAAAAAGGGATTTTTTAAATATGTGTGGGATACTGTGTGGCCCCCAACTAATATTTTAAGTGTCTTATCACCATTAATTTCAATTTCAATGCGTTTATTTGGAAATATTTTGAGTGGATCTATTTTAATGACGTTGATTTATCAATTTACAGCATGGATTTCATTCCATGTAATCAACTTTAACTTTTTAGGTCCAATTATTGCCCCTGTATTCCATTGTTATTTTGATATTTTTGCAGGGTGTATCCAAACATTAGTTTTCGTAACTTTATCATCAATCTTAATTATGATGGAAAACGAAGACGACGAGTAAGCTCTAATCTAGGTATCCTAGTTAGATATAAATTACAAAAAAATATATAGAAAATATTGGAGGAAATTTAAATTATGACAGATGTAGGTTTAATTGCAATTGGTGCAGGTATTGCAGTATGTGCTGGTTTAGGAACAGGTATCGGAGAAGGAATTTGTGCGAGTAAGGCGGTAGAAGCTTTAGGTAGAAATCCTGAAATGGAAGGTAAAATTAGAACGTTAATGATTCTAGGGATTGCATTAACTGAAACTGCAGCTATCTATGGTTTATTAATTTCATTAATTTTATTATTTGTATACTAATATTAGCTAAGGAGGAATACGTATGCCAGATATAGCATCGAAATTATTCCCTAATGTAACTACAATTATTATTCAATTACTTTCAACAGGAGTTTTACTTCTTGTCTTTAAAAAGTATTTATGGGTTCCAGTTCAAAATTATTTTGCTAAACGGGCAGAATTTATTGAAGGAACTGTAAACGAAGCTAAAGATATGAATGAAAAAGCTAGAGCACTGATGGAAGAAAGTGAAGAACAAGCACGCCAAGCGGCAGTTCAATATCGTGAAATTGTTAATTTAGCTAAAGAAGATGCTTTAAAAACAAAGGCAACGATTCAAGAACAAGCTAATCAGGAATATAAAGCTAAACTTGATCAAGCACGTCGTGAGATTGAGGCTGAAAAAGCGCAGGCAAAAGCAGCGATGAAACAAGAAATTGTTGAGGTTGCGATTGATGTAGCGACTAAAGTTATGAACAAAGAAATGGATACAAAGACTAACAAAGCTTTGGTTGAAGACTTTGTTGAAGAAGTGGTTAACTAATGGATGCAGTAGCAGTAAGATATGCAGAATCACTATTTGATTTAGCTAAAGAGATGAATCAAGTTGAAGCATATTCTAAAGATATTGATTTAATTAGAACTGTTTTTGAAAGTGATCCAAGTTTTGTTCCGTTCTTTAGTCATGTTTTAATAGAAGATGAAGCTAAATGTGCATTATTAGATAAGAGTTTTAAAGGACAGGTTAATGATTATGTCGTTAATTTTCTAAAACTTTTAGTTAGAAAAAGAAGAATGCGTTACGTTATGGAAATAATTGAAGCATTTAAAGCGTTAACGAATGAGCATTTTGGAATCTTAGAAGGTATTTTATATACTAACTATGATATCAGTGTGCAAGAAGTTAAAGAAGTGGAAGATGCTTTAAGTAAAAAGGAAAATAAAACGATTCGTTTAAGAGTAGTTAATGATCCATCACTGATTGGTGGAATTAAAGTCGAAATAAATAATCGTGTTTTTGATGGCTCTATCAAAAACAAAGTTGCATTATTGAAAAAAGAACTATTAAGAAAGTAGGTGAAAATAGTGGGGCTTAGACCAGATGAAATTAGTGCTTTAATTAAAGAACAAATTAAGCACTTTGATGATGTAATCGAACTTAAAGACGTTGGAACAGTCATGACTGTTGGCGATGGTGTTAGTTTAATTCATGGTTTAGATAATGCCATGCTAGGTGAATTACTTGCCTTCCCTAATGATGTTTATGGAATGGTAATGAACTTAGATGAAGATTGCGTCGGAGCCGTACTACTTGGATCTGAAAGTACGATTAAAGAAGGAGACGAAGTTAAACGTACTGGAAAGATTATGGAAATACCAGTTGGGGATGAGATGTTAGGTCGAGTTGTAAATCCTTTAGGACAAGCAATTGATGGTAATGGAGAAATCATTACAGCACATACTCGCCCAATTGAAAGAGTTGCCAGCGGGGTTATGACAAGAAAGTCAGTTGACCAACCGTTACAAACAGGAATTACTTCGATTGATGCAATTATTCCAATCGGTCGGGGTCAACGTGAGTTGATTATTGGAGATCGTCAAACAGGAAAGACTGCGATTGCAATCGATACTATTTTAAATCAAAAAGATCAAGATATTTATTGTGTTTACGTAGCAATTGGACAAAAGAATTCAACTGTTGCCCAAATTGTTGAAAAGTTACGTAAAGGTGGCGCAATGGAATATACAACAGTTGTGTCAGCATCTGCTAGTGAACTTGCACCAGTGCAATATATTGCACCGTATGCAGGGTGTGCAATTGCTGAAGAATGGTTAGATCAAGGTAAAGATGTTTTAATTGTTTATGATGATCTATCTAAGCATGCCGTTGCTTATCGTACGGTATCATTATTATTAAAAAGACCACCAGGGCGTGAAGCTTATCCTGGAGATGTCTTCTATTTACATTCGAGATTATTAGAAAGAGCATGCCGCTTAAATGAAGAGAATGGTGGGGGTTCAATCACAGCCTTACCAATTATTGAAACACAAGCAGGTGATATCTCAGCATATATTCCAACTAACGTAATTTCAATTACAGATGGACAAATTTTCTTACAACAAGAATTATTCAATGCTGGATTTAGACCAGCAATTGATACTGGACTTTCGGTAAGTCGGGTTGGTTCAGCTGCACAAATCAAAGCAATGAAGCAAGTATCAGGTTCACTAAAACTTGAATTAGCGCAGTATGCTGAAATGCAAGCATTTGCTCAATTTGGTTCAGACTTAGATGCTGCTACGAAAGCAACTTTAGATCATGGTGCAAAAGTGCGTGAGGTTTTAAAACAAGCACAATATTCACCACGAACTGTATCAACGCAAGTAATTACATTATTTGCTTTAAAATATGGATTTACTAAGACATTAGAAGTGGAACAGGTGTCTGCTTTTATGGATCAGTTAGTTGAACATATCAATATGACGCAAAGAGATATTATTGATGAAATCAATGAACAAAAAGCAATTTCTGCTGATTTAGAAAAACGCATGAAAGATGTTATGAGTGCTTTTGTAACACAATTCGAAAAAACTCAAACAAAGGGGTAGTTAACTATGCCTGGAGGAATGCAAGAAATTAAGCGGAGAATTAAATCAGTTGAATCGACTAAAAAAATTACTAAAGCAATGGAATTAGTCGCAACTTCTAAACTTCGTAAAACAAGAAATCAATTAGAACAGTCGAAACCTTATTATACTAATGTTGCTCAAACTGTAGCGGAGATCTTAGCTAATTGTAAGGGTAATAATGATAGTATCTATTTAGTTGAAAATAAAGATATTGAAAAAGAAGTATTTATTGTTATTGCTTCAAGTCTAGGACTATGTGGTGGATATAATGCCAATATCTTTAAAGAAATTAAAGGTGCAATCAAACCAGGTGATTATGTTTATAGTATTGGTTCAAAGGCAACTAGTTATTTATTAAAAAATCATCAAGGGGTAACGGATCATAAGTTTGATGATTTAAATACAACTTTTGATTTTAAAGATGTAACTAAGTTAGTTGCTGAATTAACTAAAATGTATCGTGAAAAAGAAATTAGTAAAATTAAGATTGTTTATACGGAGTTTGTTAATAACTTAACATTTAGACCAAGAATTGTTACGTTATTACCTGTTGATCCAAGTGATTTTGATCATATTGAAATCTCAAAGAAATCAACATTATTTGAACCAAGTCCAGAGGAAGTATTAGACAGTTTGATTCCAATGTATCTTCAAGCAGTGATTTATGGTTATATCATTGAATCAGCTACAAGTGAAAATGCCGCACGAAGAACATCAATGGAAAATGCTAATGATAATGCCGATGAACTTACAGAACAATTATTATTAAAATACAATCAAGCTCGTCAAACTGCGATTACTAATGAAATTAGTGAAATCGTAGCAGGAGCTAATGCACAATAAGGAGGTGCCGTATGTCACAAAATATTGGTAAAATAATTAGTGCCAAAGGGCCAGTAATTGATATCCAATTTGATGGTGATAACAATTTACCAGCATTAAATACGGCGATTGAAATCCAAAATGGTGATGAACTTCTAGTAGTTGAAGTCGCTCAACATATCGGAGATGATGTAGTTCGTTGTGTTGCAATGGGACCAACTGATGGGGTAAAACGAGGAATGGATGCTCTTAATACGGGAAATCCAATTTCTGTACCTGTCGGAAATGAAACTCTAGGAAGAATGTTCAACGTTTTAGGACAACCAATCGATGGTAAAGAAGCATTAGGTGATAGCACTAAGAAAATGCCAATTCACCGATCTGCACCGACATATGCCGAACAAAGAACAGAAACTGAAATTCTTGAAACGGGAATTAAAGTAGTTGATTTGATCTGCCCATTTATCAAAGGTGGAAAGATTGGATTATTCGGTGGTGCCGGAGTAGGTAAAACAGTATTGATTCAAGAATTCATTAATAACATTGCTACAGAACATGGTGGTTTATCAGTTTTTGCTGGAGTTGGTGAACGTAGCCGTGAAGGTAATGATTTATATTATGAAATGAAGGAAAGTGGTGTTTTATCTAAAACAACACTAGTATTTGGACAGATGAATGAACCCCCAGGAGCTCGTTTAAGAGTTGCTTTAACGGGTCTTACTATGGCAGAAGAATTCCGTGATGAACAAGGTCAGGATGTCTTATTATTCATCGATAATATTTTCCGTTTTACTCAAGCTGGATCTGAAGTATCTGCCTTACTTGGACGGGTACCATCACAAGCTGGGTATCAGCCAACTTTAGCAACCGAAATGGGTGCTTTACAAGAACGGATTACATCAACTAAAAAAGGATCTATTACTTCAGTTCAAGCGGTATATGTACCTGCTGATGACTTAACTGATCCTGCTCCAGCAACAACATTTGCTCATCTTGATGCTAAAGTAGTATTAGATCGTTCAATTGCGGCTTTAGGAATTTATCCTGCCGTAGATCCATTAAATTCTTCATCAAGAGCCCTTGATCCATTAGTTGTAGGGACTGAACACTATGAGGTAGCCCATGGGGTTCAACAAATCTTACAACGGTTCCAAGAATTACAAGATATTATTGCTATTTTAGGAATGGATGAGTTAGGTGAAGAAGATAAATTAACAGTAGCTCGGGCTCGTCGTGTCCGTAACTACTTATCACAACCATTTACAGTAGCTAGTCAGTTTACTGGTATGGATGGTAAATATGTCCGTGTTGCTGATACAATCAAAGGATTTAAAGAAATCCTGGAAGGTAAGCATGATGATTTACCAGAGCAAGCATTCCACAATGTAGGTACAATTGAAGAAGCTATTGAAAAAGCGAAGACATTAGCAAATGACTAAATTTAAGCTTAAGATAGTAACACCAAGTGGTATCTACCAAGAAGTGGAAGTTAATCAGTTAAATCTTCGCACAACAGCAGGACAGGTAGGAATCTTAGCTCATCATATGCCTTTAGCAAGCGGGATTGAAATCTCGGAGATGAGTTATATCATTGATAAACAACGTCATATATTTGCCATCGGTGGTGGATTTATATATGTTAATGATGATGAAACAAAAATAATTGCTAATTCAATTGAATCTAAAGAGGAAATTGATTTGAACCGTGCTAAAGAAGCTAAACGTCGGGCGGAACAAAGAATTAAGGAAGTAACCGAAAAAACTGACTTATTGCGGGCTGAAATTGCACTTAAAAAGGCAATTACTAGAATAAATGTTAAAGAATTATAATTATAAAAGTCTGACTTAGGTTAGACTTTTTAATATAAACGGTATTTAATTAATTATAAATTATATTTGATTGATAAATTAAACTGATTAAGTTACAATAATATCAAGAAAGTGATTAATATGTATACAGTAATTATTGGGGATATAATTGATTCTAAGAACTAGTATTAACAGCAAAGTCGATTGCATGTTATAATAAGATTGCAGAAGATAGTGATTTTGCCGAATATTATCTGATTGGGACACTTTATAGTGTCCTTATAACAATTTTATTTTATATTATTTTGTTTAAAATATAATACAAAAGGTTTATAAAATGATTCAGGTGAGAGCCTGGATTTTTTTATAAATATGTTGAATATCCTAGTTTTATTAATTTAATTATTCTTTTTAAAGAAATTTATTATAATTATATTTTTATCAAAAATATTTAGTATATTAAACAATAAATTTTATTTTATAAAATTAGGATTGCTTTTTAAAAACTAATGATTTATAATTTAGATATTGCAAAAGGAGTTATCTATTTTGCGGGAATCTTTTGACCACTCTTAGGAGTTAAAGCCATACGGACAGCTAGGTCAAAGGCCGGACCGGCAACTTTGTTGCCTTATTGATAGAACGAAAGTTCGAATTTTATAAGTTGATGCTAAATTCCTTAGCATTGAGTTGGTGACTATACAACCGTGTGCTTAGGCACATCACACTTGTGAAACAATCAATAAGAGTAGTAAAAGTAATTCTTGCTATATAGACTCTGACGCTAATAATATAGGATATTTTTTGATGTTCTAATAATATGTCGTATTGATACTCAAGTGGGATTGTACCTGCTTGAGTTTTTTTTATGGAGAAGGGGAAACTGGTATGAATGAGAAATTAAAATTATATGGTTTTAATAACCTAACTAAATCATTAAGTTTTAATATTTACGATGTTTGCTATGCTAAAGGTCAGAGGGAACAAAAAGATTATATTGCTTACATTGATGAGCAGTATAATTCAAAGCGATTGACTGATATTCTTTATGAAGTAGCTAATATGATTGGAGCCCATGTATTAAATGTTTCAAAACAAGATTATGATCCCCAAGGCGCCAGTGTAACAATGTTATTAGCGGAAGAAGAGATGTTAGAAAGTCGTCAAGGAAAAATGGAAGAAGTTGATGATCGAGTTATTTTAGGGCATTTAGATAAGAGTCATATTACTGTTCATACGTATCCTGAATATCATCCAGAAACAAGTATTGCGACATTTAGGGTAGATATTGATGTGGCTACTTGTGGAGAAATATCACCGTTGTCAACGTTAGATTTTTTAATTAGCAGCTTTGACTCTGATATCATTACAATGGATTATCGGGTCCGCGGTTTTACTCGGGATATTAAGGGAAAGAAACTTTTTATGGATAGCCCAATGACTTCGATTCAACAGTTTATTGATGTTAAAACATTACTTAACTATGATGCTACAGATATTAATGTATATCAGGCTAATTTGTACCATACGAAGATGTTAATCAAAGAAATTGATTTACAAAATTACTTATTTAAAACAGATATCTATGAATTGCCGCCAAAGGTAAGACTTGAGATAACGAATAATTTACGACAAGAAATGATTGAGATTTACAGTGGAAGTAATATTTTTTAGGAGGCAATATGAAATTAGATCAAAGTAGAATGCCTATTTATGAAGCTTTACAGCAAATGAAAAGAGAACGTTTAGTTCCCTTTGATGTTCCTGGCCATAAACATGGTAAAGGAAATCCAGAATTGACAGATTTTTTAGGTGAAAAGTGTATGAGTATCGATGTTAATTCAATGAAGCCATTGGATAATTTATGTCATCCAGTTTCGGTAATCAAAGAAGCAGAAGAATTAGCAGCTGATGCTTTTAGTGCCGCTCATGCTTTTTTTATGGTAGGCGGAACGACTTCAGCAGTTCAAAGTATGATTATGGCAAGTGTTAAAGCAGGAGAAAAAATTATTATGCCACGTAATGTCCATCGTAGTGCCATTAATGCGATGATCTTGACTGGGGCGGTTCCGATTTATGTAAATCCTGATGTTGATAAACGATTAGGAATATCTCTAGGTATGTCACTTGATCAAGTAGAGCAAGTAATCAAAGATAATCCCGATGCAAAAGCAATCTTAGTAAATAATCCTACGTATTATGGGATATGTTCAAATTTAAAAGCGATTGTTGCATTGGCACATAAGCATAATATGCTTGCTTTGGTAGATGAAGCACATGGAACACACTTTTATTTCAATGATGATTTACCGATGTCAGCGATGGAGGCTGGAGCAGACATGGCGAGTGTCAGTATGCATAAATCAGGTGGAAGCTTGACGCAAAGCTCTTTCTTACTGTTAGGAGAAAATGTAAATGCTGATTATGTACGTCAGGTTGTTAATTTGACACAAACAACAAGCGGTTCGTATTTATTGATGGCAAGTCTAGATATGTCACGTAAAAATTTAGCTATACATGGTAATGAGATTTTTAACAGGGTTCGTCGCCTTGCGGGATACGCACGCACAGAAATCAATCAAATTGGTGATTATTATGCTTATTGTAAGGAATTGATCAATGGGGATAGTGTTTATGATTTTGATGTAACGAAATTATCAATATTTACACTTGATATCGGATTGGCTGGAATCGAAGTATATGATTTATTAAGAGATGAGTATGGGATTCAAATTGAATTTGGTGATATTGGAAATATTCTTGCTTATATCTCGGTCGGTGATAGTGAAGCAAATATTGAGCGTTTAATCGGAGCACTTTTGGAAATACGCCGGCGGTTTAAGAAGGATCGGACAGGAATGTTTGATCATGAATATATTAATCCTGAAGTAGTTATTTCTCCTCAAGCAGCTTTTTATGGAGAAAAAGAATCGTTGCCGCTTTATCAAAGTATTGATCGAGTCTGCAGTGAATTTGTTATGTGTTATCCTCCGGGAATTCCAATTTTAGCACCGGGTGAAAGGATCACGAAAGAAATTCTAGATTATATTCAATATGCTAAAGAAAAAGGGTGCTTTATGACTGGTCCTGAAGATATGGCAATAAATAAACTTAATGTTTTAAAGGGGAGATGAAATAAATGGAATTATGGTTTACGGAGAGACATACAAATGGTGTGAATTTTTCGATTAAAGTAGATTGTCAGTTATTTAGTGGTCAAAGTGAATTCCAGAAAATTGGTATTTTTGACTCAAAAGAATTTGGACGATTTTTAGCGCTAGACGGTTATATGATGCTAACGGAAAAAGATGAGTTCATTTATCATGAAATGATTGTTCATGTTCCTATGGCAGTCCATCCTGAAGTCAAAAAAGTATTAGTAATTGGAGCAGGAGACGGGGGTGTAATTAGAGAATTATGCCGTTATGAAACGATTGAAAAGATTGATATGGTTGAAATAGATGAGTTAGTTGTTGAAGTAAGTAAAAAATATTTACCGATGACAGCATGTTGTTTTGATGATCCGCGATTACAAATCTATTATCAAGATGGGTTAAAGTTTGTTAGAGGTAAAGAAAATGAATATGATTTGATCATTGTTGATTCAACAGATCCTTTTGGACCGGGTGAAGGACTGTTTACAAAGGAATTTTATGGTAACTGTTATAAAGCATTAAATGATACAGGAATTATGGTTAATCAACATGAAAGTCCTTTTTATCAAGAAGATGCTGTTGCAATGCAACGGGCTCATAAACGAATTGTTGAAAGTTTTCCGATTTCTCGAGTCTATCAAGCGCATATTCCTACCTATCCTTCAGGGCATTGGTTATTTGGTTTTGCTTCAAAAAAATATCATCCCATCAAAGATTTTCAAAAAACAAAATGGAATGCTCGAGGGATGAAAACAAAGTATTATAATACCGGCATTCATGTAGGTTCGTTTGCATTACCAAATTATGTAGAGGAGTTATTAAGAGATGTGGAATAAAAATATACAGACGTTTATTGGACTAGAGGCATCGTTTGATGAAGCTGAGTGTGTAATCTTTGGAGCCCCAATGGATAGTACCACCTCATATCGACCGGGAACTCGTTTTGCTTCATCTTCAATGCGCCAAGAGTCATTTGGTCTAGAGACATACAGTCCCTATCAGGATAAAGATTTAGAAGATATTAAAGTTTTTGATGGTGGTGATCTTGAATTACCATTTGGAAATCCCCGCAAAGCATTAGATATAATCAAAGTAACAACAAAAACAATTATTAAAGCAAATAAATTACCATGTATGATTGGTGGCGAACATCTTGTTACGTTAGGAGCTTTTGAGGCAGTATTTGAGAAATATCCAGAGATACGTGTTATTCATTTCGATGCTCATACCGATCTACGTGATGAGTATTTAGGTGAAAAACTTTCCCATGCTTCTGTGATTAGACGAATATATGATTTAATTGGTGATAATAAAATATATCAATTTGGAATTCGTAGTGGTGAACGAGAAGAGTTTTGCTTTGCTAGAGAACATACTAATTTAAATAAATTTAATTTTACAGGACTATCAAAAGCAATTGAGGCATGCCGCGGGTATCCGGTGTATTTTACAATTGATCTAGATGTCTTGGATCCCAGTGTATTTCCAGGAACAGGAACGCCCGAAGCAGGAGGCGTGACTTTTATGGAACTATTAGAGGCGATGATTGCTGTAAGTGAGCTAAATGTAGTAGCTATGGATATTAATGAATTATCACCTGTTTATGATCAAAGTGGAGGATCAACGGCAGTCGCTTGCAAAGTATTAAGGGAATTATTATTAGCAATGAATAAAGGAGAAAATAAATGAAAAGAACGTTAATTATTGGTTGTGGTGGAGTTGCAACAGTAGCGATTCACAAATGTTGTCAAAACAGTGAGATATTTGAAGAAATTATGATTGCGTCAAGAACAAAAAGTAAATGTGATAAACTAAAAGCGCAGTTAGATGGGAAAACAAAAACAATTATTCATACAGCACAAGTTGATGCTGATAATGTTGAAGAGCTAGTTGCTTTAATGAAAGATTTCCAACCAGAGGTAGTTTTGAATCTTGCATTACCATACCAAGATTTAAAAATTATGGATGCTTGTTTGGAAGCTGGTTGTCATTATGTAGACACCGCTAACTATGAGCCGGAAGATACAGCAAAATTTGAGTATAGCTGGCAATGGGCATACCGTGAAAAATTTGAACAGGCGGGATTAACAGCGATTCTTGGATGTGGTTTTGATCCTGGGGTAACAGGTGTATTTAGTGCTTACGCTTTAAAGCATGAATTTGATGAAATTAATTATATTGATATTTTAGACTGTAATGGTGGGGATCATGGATATCCATTTGCAACAAATTTTAATCCAGAAATTAATATTCGCGAAGTATCTGCCAACGGAAGTTATTGGGAAGATGGACATTGGGTAGAGACAAAACCAATGGAAATTAAACGTGAATATGATTTTGCCCAAGTTGGTAAAAAAGATATGTATTTGTTGCATCACGAAGAGCTGGAGTCATTGGGTTTAAATATTCCGGGAATCAAACGAATTAGATTCTTTATGACTTTTGGCGAAAGCTATTTAACACATCTAAAGTGCTTAGAAAATGTAGGAATGACATCGATTGAACCAATTGAATATGAAGGTAAACAGATTATTCCATTACAATTTTTAAAAGCAGTTCTACCAGATCCTGCCAGCTTAGGACCACGAACAGTTGGCAAAACAAATATTGGATGCATTTATCAAGGGAAAAAAGACGGTCAAGAAAAAAAATATTATTTATATAATGTATGCGACCATCAAGAATGTTATAAGGAAGTTGGGTCTCAAGCCATTAGTTATACTACAGGAGTTCCGGCAATGATTGGAACGATGCTGTTATTACAAGGTCAATGGAAGAGAGCCGGTGTTTATAATGTTGAAGAATTTGACCCGGACCCATTTATGGAAGCATTAAATAAATGGGGATTGCCATGGATTGAAGATCATAATCCGGTATTAGTAGATTAATGAAGACACCATATTATTTAATTGATGAACAATTATTAGAAAAAAATTTAAAAATACTTCATACGGTTAAAGAACGAACTGGTTGTAAAATTCTATTGGCTCAAAAATGTTTTTCAATGTTCAGTGTTTACCCTCTAATAGCTGAATATTTAGATGGGACAACTGCTAGTGGACTATATGAAGCTAAGCTTGGCTATGAAGAGATGCATAAAGAAAATCATGTTTTTAGTACCGCCTATCGTGATGATGAAATTGAAGAAATCATGAATATATGTGACCATGTAGTCTTTAATTCATTTAATCAGTGGCAAAAATATCAAAATCTAGCAAAACAAACAAGTACTTCATGTGGAATTAGAATCAATCCTGAATGTTCAACTCAAATAGGTCATGAAATCTATGATCCTTGCGCAAAGTTTTCACGAATGGGGGTAACATTAGAAAACTTTAAGGAAGAACTGCTTGAGGGAATAGAGGGACTGCATTTTCATACTCTATGTGAACAAAACAGCGATGATTTAATAACTACTATTAGGGCTGTTGAAGAAAAATTTGGTAAGTATTTAGGACAAATGAAATGGTTGAATTTTGGTGGTGGTCATCATATTACTCGTAAAGACTATGATCTTGAAAAATTAATAAAAATTATTAATGAAATAAAAGAAAAATATCAAGTACAAGTATATTTAGAGCCAGGTGAAGCTGTGGCTTTAAATGCTGGGTTTCTAGTTTCGAGTGTTCTAGATATTACCCACAATGGTATGGCTATCGCAATTATGGATACTTCAGCAGCTTGTCATATGCCAGATGTATTAGAGATGCCGTATCGACCAGAAATTATCGATAGTGCACTACCAAATGTTAAAACATACACATATCGCTTAGGAGGACCAACTTGTTTAGCTGGAGATATTATTGGTGATTATTCATTTGACCAGCCTTTACAGGTAGGACAACAGTTATGGTTTAAAGATATGGCAATTTATTCAATGGTAAAAAATAATACTTTTAATGGGATGAACTTACCTAGTATTGTTTTAAAACAAAAAGAAAAACTTAAAATAATCAAAGAATTCAATTATTGTGATTTTAAAAATCGGTTGTCATAAAAAATTAGGCTGTTAGCCTAATTTTTATCTTTAATAAGATCATCAAATAAATATTCTAACATATTTAAGACACCCTCATGTCGATTGTTTTTGAAAGTAAGATAGGTAGCTTTTTTCTTTAATGAGGAAAGACCATTTTTCATAATAATCCCAATACCGGCATTGTTTAATAATTCTTCATCATTACCACTATCTCCAAAAGCTAAGACATTTTCTAAATTTAAATTATTTAACTGACATAAATATTTTACAGCATAACATTTATTGACTTCTGCTTTAACAACTTCAACACAGTAAGGGTTGGTGTAATAATATTGATATAGTCCAGGAAATTTTGTTTGTGCAGCAGCTTCAAAAAGCTTTAATTTTCTAGGTGAAGAAAGTAAACAAATTTTTCCAAGTTTATTCCAAGGTACTACAGCAGTATTTTTATAAAAAGTGAGGTCGGGATAACGTTTAGTAAATATTCGAATCAAGGGGATTAAAAAGTATAGCCAATTATTTAAAATCATTTGATATTTATGATCAAAATTAGCACGTATATTTAACCGGTAATAAAGGGCTAATTGAAGTAGTTCGTTAATTTCTATTTGTTCTAAAAAAGAAAAAGATCTACACTTATTGTGAGTAAGATCATAAATCTCTATTCCATTACAGCAAATCACATAGCCATGATATTTTTCCAGCTGTAATTGTTCAATGTATGGCTTTAATTCATAAAAGAAGCGACCTGTTGCAAGAACAAGAGTATAACCATTTTCTTGTAATTTAATTAAATAAGTGATTGTAGCTGATGATATTTCTTTTTTATGGTTAAACAGTGTGCCATCAAGATCACAAACAATCATTTTTATTTTATTTAACTGCTTTTTTGTTATTTTCATTATTCTCGATCCCTTTGTTATTTAATGATTCCATTTTAGCTAATATTTCTTAAATCATCAAGATAAGGATTATAAATATTATGTTAAGACAAAAACAGCGCTTTATTTTTGTATAATTGAGCGTATAATAGAGAAATAAGTTTGAAATTATATAAGAATATGGTAAACTAAACAAAGTCTATATAAAAGTTATGCTAGTCTAACAATTGAGATAGGAGTGATTTAATGGAAATATTATTAGAACCAATTCAAGAATCCCTGATGACAGTACCAGTATTATTTTTGGCCTGCTTATTAGTAGAATACATATCTAATCGTGATGTTGTCAATAAGGTAATGGAGTTTGGAAAAGTCGGTCCTTTTATCGGAGCGATTTTAGGAAGTATCCCTCAGTGTGGTTTTTCAGTTATTGCGGCCCGATTATATTCGATGCGTTACTTGACAATGGGAACTTTATTATCAATCTTTATTGCCACAAGTGATGAAGCTTTGGCTATTTTAGTAGTACATCCTGATTTATGGGAAATGTTAGTTGTTTTAATTGTTTTAAAAATTGTTTTAGGTACAGTTACCGGTTATGTAGTAGATCGTTTGAATCATCGAAGTCATGATGATTATGAATATTTACAAGTAGAGCCTTGTGATTGTGGTTGTCAAAATGGTATTTGGTTACCGGCTTTACGACATACACTCAATATTTTTATCTTTATTTTATTAACAAATATCGTCTTTACATTAATTATTGCGGGGATTGGTGAAGAAACAGTAACCAACCTTTTAAAAACAAATTGGATCTTCCAGCCAATCATTGCGGGAGTTATTGGTTTTATCCCTAATTGTGCTGGTTCAGTTATACTGACACAATTATATGTGTCCGGTGGTTTAAGTTTTGGTGCATTACTGACAGGTTTAACGACAAGTGCCGGTGTAGGAACATTAGCTTTAATAAAATATAATGAGAATAAAAAAGACACATTTAAAATATTATTTATTTCGTATGTTATTGCTTTAGTGGTTGGCTATATAGCCTCATTAGTAATGCTATAGATTAAGAGGTTCTTAATTAGTAAGAACCCTTTTTGGTTACAAAATAAATTATTTATAGTTGAAAAAGAATCTATTTAAAAGATAGTGGTTATAGTATGTTATTAAATAATACTATAACCTTTTATTATACTATCATGGATTTAGAAAGATTCGTTACCACTTATTAATTTGTAAGAAATTTTATGACTAAAGAATTGTTATCCTGGTTTAATTTTATAATAAATGAGTACAATAAATTAATAGAGCATATCAAATGACAATTTTAGTAATAAATACTATTATGGTTTTGTAAGGAGGAACTAACAATGAGACAAGATGATGATTTGAAAAAGGTTGTATTAGTAGGGACTGGTTTTGTAGGAATGTCAATGGCATATTCTATTTTAAATACTGGTGGTATTGATGAACTTGTATTAATAGATGTGGATCAAGAAAAAGCAATTGGAGAGGCAATGGATATTAGCCACGGTCTACCATATAGTAAAAGTAGTTTAAAGGTTAAAGCTGGTGGTTATGATGAATGTAAAGATGCTGATATTGTTGTAATTACTGCTGGAGCTGCTCAAAAACCAAATCAAACAAGATTGGAATTAGCTAGTGTTAATGCAAAAATTATGAAATCTATTACTGAGCAAATTATGGCTAGTGGATTTGATGGAATTATTATCGTTGCAAGTAATCCTGTTGATTTGATGAGTTATGTAGTCCAAAAAGTATCAGGATTACCAACAAGCCGTGTAATTGGTAGTGGGACTATTTTAGATACAGCTAGATTACGTTATTTATTAAGTGAATATTTGAACATTTCCTCAACAAATATTCATGCGTATATATTAGGTGAACATGGTGATTCTTCATTTGTACCATGGATGAATACTTATATTGGCTGCAAGAGTATGATGGAATATATTGTGGAAATGAATATCGATATGAACGAGATGCATAAAATTTATAAAGAAGTACAACAAGCTGCATATGAGATAATTAAACGTAAAAATGCAACTTATTATGGTATAGGTCTATCTTTAAATCGTTTAATTACAGCAATTTTAAGTGATGAAAATGCCGTATTAACAGTTTCTGCATATCAACAAGGTGAATATAAGCAAGAAGGGCTATATATCGGGGTACCTGCAATCATTAATCGTCAAGGGATTAGTAAGATCATGACACTGCATTTAAATAATGTAGATCAACATAAATTTGATCGTAGCTGTGAAACTTTAAAAGAGATGATTGATGGTGAATTAGAGGCAATTATTAATAGCTAATCTATGATATAATGAGGAAGAGTGGGTGAAATAATGAAGAAATTACTCAGTATTTTCCTAATTATGTTATGTTTTAGTGGCTGTAAACAAAATAATGATTCTGAATTAATCAAAACTGAAGCAGTTGAAGCTCAACAAACGGCATTTGTTGAAAAAGAAGGCGAAGTACTTGTTCCGGAATCTTTGCGAACAGTTCAATTACCAATCGTTGGTGATAGTCGTGTAATTGTGATTGACGCAGGACATCAACGACGTGGCGATAGCAACAAAGAGCCAATTGGACCTGGAGCTAGTCAAACAAAAGCTAAAGTAACAACAGGAGCAACGGGAATAAGTACAGGTAATTTAGAATCAGCAATTAATCTTGAAGTTGCATTAAAGTTACAAAAAAAATTAGAAGATTCGGGTTATCAAGTAATTATGGTTCGGACAAGTCAAGATGTGAATATTTCTAATCAGCAGCGTGCGGAGATTGCTAATAAAAATAATGCTGGAGCATTTATTCGACTGCACTGTAATAGTGATGACAGTAGTAGTATTCATGGAACTTTAACTATGGCACCATCGGAATCTAATCCATATTGTAGTCAAATTGCTACAGCTTCTCAACGATTGTCAAAAACGGTTGTAAATAGTATTTGTAATCAAACAGGCAGCAAAAATCGTGGCGTTATTATTACTGATGTGATGAGTGGAATAAACTGGTGTCAAGTACCTGTAACAATAGTAGAAATGGGATTTATGTCTAATCCAGATGAGGATAGGTTATTAGGAGACAGTACTTATCAAGATAAAATTGTTACGGGAATTGTTTTAGGAATAAATGAATATTTTAAAAACTAGAGTTGAAAGTATTAGGAAAGTTCCGAAACTTTCAGCTTTTTTGTATAATATTTTTTTAATATAGTAATAAAATATAGTTTAAAATAGAACTAATTGGAGAATGTATGATAAAGTTATTAAGAATTCTAAAGGATGTAAAAAACTTATGATTATTTATATCAAAATGTAATTAAACAGTATCAAATCATTTGCAGTGAACTAGATATTTTGCTTTTCCTATACAATAATTCCGTGCTTGATAGTGCTAATAATATTGTTGAGCAGCAGGGGATGATTAAAATTTGTCACATAATATTTTATAATGTTTTTTAAGTTTTACTAAAAGTTATTAATTTTTTATGCTAAAATGTAGTAATGTGAGGTGTAGACATGGAAGACTTTATTCGCCCAAATCATAATCCGGAGCCAAAGTTGAAGCCAAAGAAAACAAAACATATTAGAGAAACCCTATTCATTGTTTGTATGATTGTTTGTTTGGCAGTTGGTTTTGTATCTGGTTATGTAGCAAAAAAAACAGTTCCGACTAACAGTACTAGCAAAAATGCAGAATCAATTATTGATGAAGCTTATGAAATATTAGATGAAGCTTGGTTAAATCCTAATGATAAGGATGTTGACATCAAAGGGAATACTATTACCGCTTTAGTAGAATCGCTGGGGGATATGCATTCTTCATATTTTACATATGAAGAATCTAAGACATATAACCAAAGCGTTGATGGGAACTATGAAGGTATTGGTGTAGCACAGCGAACTGTTAGTGAAGGTACAATGGTAATGCAGGTGTATAAAAATTCGCCAGCAGAAAAAAGTGGTTTACAAGTTGGAGATATTATTACAGGCGTTGACGGGAATAGTGTTGCTGGTAAGAGTGCTGATGAAATTTCTGATTTAATTCGTGGTGAAGCGAATACTAAAGTTAAGTTGACAATTATACGTAATACTGAACAACAAGAAGTTGAAGTAGAGCGAGCCAATGTAGATAGTGCGGTAACTAGTGAAATAAGAGATAATGATGGTAAAAAATTTGGTTATGTAAAAATTAATACTTTTGGAAGTACTACAGCTGATGATATTGAAGCAGCTTTACAGACTTTTACTGCTGAAAAAATTGATACTTTGGTCTTAGATCTGCGAGATAATGGCGGAGGATATCTTACAGCTGCCACTGATGTATTAAGTTTATTTATGAAAGAAGATAAACTGCTTTTTCAAATGGAAACTAAAAACGGTGCAATCGAGAAATATAAGGCTAAAGATTGTCAAAAATATAATTTTATAAATGGATATATTCTTGTAAATGGAAATACTGCATCAGCATCAGAAGTTGTTGCAGGAGCATTACAAGAAAAAATGAATTATAAATTAGTTGGGGATCAAACTTATGGTAAGGGAACGGCGCAGACGCAAAAACAGCTCAGTGATGGATCAGTCTTAAAATATACTTATGCAAAATGGTTATTACCAAGTGGTACATGGATAAATGGAAAAGGATTGACACCTGATTATTCTGTAAGTAATACGGATACAAGTGGTATTTATACCAAAGCACTGGAAACTGATATGGGATATGATAGTGTTGGTACAGCAATTGCCTCAATGCAAAAAATGTTAAGTATTTTAGGTTATGACTGTGGACGTAATGATGGATATTTTTCACAACAGTCAGTGGAAGCCTTAAAACAATTTGAACAAGCTAATAATTTAACTGTTGATGGTATTTATACTAATAGTGATCGGCAGAAATTAGAGGCTGCGGTAATCATGTATGCTAATAGTGAAAATAATGATTATCAGTATAAAAAATTAATGGAATTGATAAAATAACTATGCCTGGCATAGTTATTTTCATCATGGGCATAATTCTTTTAACTTCGCTGTTTTCTTGGTATAATAGAAAGGACTTATAGGAGGTGTTACAATGCAAAAATTTAAGCTTGTTTCTCCGTTTTCTCCAATGGGAGATCAAGAGGAAGCAATTAAACAATTAGTTGCAGGAATTAAAGAAGGAAAAAAAGAACAGGTCTTACTGGGAGGGACCGGTACTGGGAAAACCTTCACTGTTTCTAATGTTATTGCTGCTGTGAATAAACCGACACTTGTCTTGGCTCACAATAAAACATTGGCAGGACAATTATATTCGGAATTAAAAGAATTTTTTCCTGAAAATAGAGTTGAATATTTTATTTCAAACTTCGATTTCTATCAACCGGAAGCTTATATTCCTGGGCGAGATTTATATATTGATAAAAATGCTAAAACAAACTATGAAATTGAGATGCTGCGCAGTGCGGCAATGAATTCGTTAATAGAACGGGAAGATGTCATTGTTGTTGCTTCAGTTGCTTCAATTTATGGATTAGGAAATCCTGAACAGTACAAAGAAATGATCTTTTCACTGCGGGTCGATCAAGACATTGATCGTAAAGAGTTACTAACATATTTAGTTGATCGGCAATATCAACGCAATGATATTGAACAGACTAAAGGAACATTTAGAGTTCGTGGGGATGTCATTGAAATAGTTCCAGGACATACTGAAAGCTGGTTAATTAGAATTGAATTATTTGGTGATACAGTTGAAAGAATCAGTGAAGTGGATCCTCTGACTGGGCATGTCTTGGGCGTATACAATACATATACGATCTATCCAGCTTATGGATATGTAACGAAAAAAGAACAAATTTTAAAGGCTTGTGATACGATTACGGCAGAATTAGAGAATCGTTTAGAAACATTCAAAGCAGAAACTAAATTACTAGAACATGAACGTTTGGAACAACGAACGCGCCATGATGTTGAGATGCTGCGGGAAGTGGGGATGTGTCCTGGAATTGAAAACTATTCACGGCATATTGATGGTCGTGATGAAGGACAACGCCCTTATACGTTGATTGATTATTTTCCTAAAGATTTTTTAATGATCGTCGATGAAAGTCACGTTATGTTGCCTCAGGTTCGAGGAATGTATAATGGGGATCGTTCACGTAAAGAGACATTAGTTGAATATGGTTTTAGATTACCAAGCGCGCTTGATAACCGCCCATTACGCTTCGAAGAGTTTGAAAAAATTATAAATCAAGTCATTTATGTATCAGCAACACCTGGGGATTATGAGTTAGAACATGTTGAAAATAAAGTAGTTGAACAAATTATTAGGCCAACTGGACTACTTGATCCGGTTATTGAAGTACGACCAACAAAGGATCAAATTGATGATATTATCAGTGAAATCAAAATTCGTCAAGATCGTAATGAGAGAGTTCTAATAACAACATTGACTAAACGAATGGCTGAGGATTTAAGTGCTTATTTGAAAGAACTTGGAATCAAGGTAGCTTATCTACATAGTGACACAAAGACTTTGGAACGAACCGAGATACTAAGGGATCTACGACTTGGCAAGTATGATGTTTTAGTCGGAATTAATTTATTACGAGAAGGTTTAGATTTACCAGAAGTAAGTTTGGTATGTATTCTTGATGCTGATAAAGAAGGGTTCTTAAGAAGTAACCGTTCATTGATTCAAACGATTGGTCGGGCTGCCCGTAACAGTAATGGTGAAGTAATCATGTATGGTGATAAGATTACTGATTCAATGGCTTATGCGATTGAAGAAACTAATCGTCGTCGTAAGATCCAAGATGCTTATAATAAAGAACATAATATTACCCCAACAACTATTCATAAGGAAATTCGTGATGCAATTCGTGGTCAAGAGGTCATCGATGATGCTGCAAGTCTAGTTAAAAAAGGTAAGAAAGCAAGCAAGAAAGATAAACAAGTTATGATTCAAGAATTAGAAAAACAAATGAAAGATGCAGCGAAGGTACTTGACTTTGAACGTGCGATGGAACTTCGCGATATCATCATGGAGCTTCAAGGTGAAAAATAAGTATACTTTCAGTCCACTTGCTAAAAAGATCTTTAAGGATATAGACGAGCACCATGGTAGAGCTTTTCTAGTTGGAGGAATCGTTCGGGATATGTTGATCTACAATAGGGTTGATTATCATGATGTAGATGTTGAGGTATATGGGCTTAGTGTCGATGAATTGGAAGAATTATTAGCTAATTATGGCAATGTCAATAGTATTGGTAAATCATTCGGAATTTTAAAATTAGATGTTTTACCAAATTTTGATTTTGCTTTGCCGAGAACGGAAATAAAGACAGGTGAGAGTCATCAGGATTTTGATGTTACAGTAAATCAAAATTTAGATTTAAAAGTTGCGGCATCACGACGTGATCTAACAATCAATGCGTTGATGTATGAAATAAAGACAGGAAAAATCTATGATTTTTTTCATGGTCAAGAAGATATTGAAAAAAGAACATTACGAATGGTTAGTGAAACAACTTTTATTGAAGATCCGTTAAGAGTCTTGAGAACAGCACAATTTGCTTCACGTCTTGATTTCTGTATTGAGACGGCGACTAAATTAATGTGTAAAAAAATGGTTCAAAATAAAAGTTTGGATAAACTAAGTAAAGAGCGGGTATTTCAAGAATATAGTAAGCTCCTCTTAAGCCAGCAGCCTTCAATTGGGTTAACTTTTTTAAAGGAGATCAAGGCTTTGTGGCCATGTTTAGATGTATTATCGAAAACTATGCAACGGCTTGATTACCACCCTGAAGGAGATGTATGGCGGCATACTTTATTAGTAACTGATTTAGCGGCTTTATGCTGCCATAAAACAAGTAATCCATTAGGTTTTATGTGGAGTGCTTTATTACATGATATTGGTAAAGCTACAGTAACAACTAAAGACGGTCATGCTCCGGGTCATAATGAAGCGGGGGTAAAGATTTTTAATCAAGAAGTAAAAGCATTTATCCCAGATAAACAGTTACAAAAATATATTAAAACAATGATTTTCTATCATATGCATTTAATGAATATGGTCAGAAATGAAGCAAAGGATTATAGCTATTTTAAAATTCTTAAAGGAATTGATGGAATAGTTACGATTGAAGACTTAATTTTAATCACAAAATGTGATAAACTTGGTAGATACAAAGATGAACATGAAAATATTAATCGCTTTGATTATGTTATGAAAGAAAAGATGGCACGGCTATCAACCAAAGCTCAGTTGCCATTAGTTGACGGATATGATTTAAAGGCGTTAGGGATTGAACCGTCATCCAAGTATAGCGAGCTATTAGATTGGGCTTATGATCTTCAATTACGGGGGCACAGTAAAGCAGCAATCTTAAAGATGGTAGAAGGTAGGTAAAATATGGAACATGATAAACTAGTCATTAAAGGGGCTAGAGAGAATAACTTAAAAAATATTGATATCGAGATTCCAAAAAATAAATTAGTTATTATGACGGGATTATCTGGTTCAGGAAAAACATCGCTGGCATTTGATACAATCTATGCCGAAGGACAGCGGCGTTATGTGGAATCGTTAAGTGCTTATGCACGCCAGTTCTTAGGAAACATGGAAAAACCGGATGTTGATAGTATTGAAGGTTTGTCACCGGCAATTGCAATTGATCAAAAAACAACATCAAATAATCCGCGTTCAACGGTAGGGACGGTTACTGAAATTTTTGACTATTTAAGATTACTTTATGCGCGTATTGGTAAGGCATACTGTCCAGAGCATGGAATCGTGATTGAATCGCAGACAATCAAACAAATGGCTGATACAATTGATAAATATCCAGATGGTAGTAAATTACAAGTATTAGCACGAGTAGTAAAGAATCAAAAAGGTACTTTTAAGGATTTATTTGAGGATTTATTGAAAGATGGTTATATTCGAGTTCAAGTTGATGGTGAAGTTAAACTATTAGATGAAGGAATTGAACTTGATAAAAATAAGAAACATAACATTGATGTCGTAATTGACCGAATTATCAAAAAAGAAGGTTATCGTAGTCGTTTGATTGATTCACTTGAAGTAGGTTTAAAACTAACAGGTGGAGAAGTAGTTGTAGCTAATTTAAGTGATGGCAGTGAAGCTTTATTTTCTGAGCATTTAGCTTGTCCAGAGTGTGGTTTTAGTGTTCCTAAACTAGAACCAAGATTATTCTCATTTAATAATCCACTAGGAGCTTGTCCGGATTGTCGCGGTTTGGGAATAAAAAATGAAGTTGATGATGATTTATTGATTCCTAATTGGGATTTGAGCATAAATCAAGGTGGAATTAGATATTTTAAAACTTCAGTAGGAACTGACCGAATTGAATGGCAACGCTTTTTGATCCTATGTAAAACATATAAGATTGATTTAGATAAACCATTGAAAGACTTTACTAAAAAAGAATTAAGAATTATCTTAGAAGGCTCAGATAAACCAATTTCTTATGAGATTGTTTCTAGTAGTGGTAATGTTTCTAAAACTAATCGTCCTATTGAAGGTGTTAAAACATTGATTAAACGTCGTTTTGAAGAAACGACTTCTTCTTGGTCAAAAGAATGGTATGCTTCATTTATGGCTGAACATACGTGTCCAACTTGTGGAGGACGCAGATTAAATGATCAGGTTTTAAGCGTACGAGTAGGTGGCTTAAATATCAGTGAATTTACCGATATGTCAATTGAAAAAGCTTTAAAATTCGTTGATGAATTAAAATTAAATGAATATGAAGCGAAGATTGCTAATCTTGTTTTAAAAGAAATTAAAGACCGTTTAGGTTTCTTAAATGATGTTGGATTAGGATATTTAACATTATCTCGTAAAGCGGGTGGATTATCTGGTGGAGAAGCACAAAGAATTCGTTTAGCGACACAAATTGGTTCAAGATTAACTGGGGTTTTATATGTTCTAGATGAACCCTCTATTGGACTCCATCAGCGGGATAATGATAAGTTAATTGCCACTTTACAAAATATTCGTGATTTAGGTAATAGTGTTCTAGTTGTTGAACATGATGAAGACACGATGCGAGCAAGTGATTTTATTGTTGATATTGGACCGGGTGCAGGAGTGCATGGTGGTGAAGTAATTGTAGCTGGAACGCCACAAGAAGTAATGGATTGTAAAAAGTCAATTACGGGGCAGTATTTATCAGGTCGTTTAAAGATTGATGTGCCTAAAAAACGCCGTAAAGGAAATGGTAATTTTATTCAAGTAAAAGGTGCTGCTGCAAATAACTTAAAGAATATCAATGTTAAGTTTCCATTAGGATGTATGTCTGTGGTTACAGGGGTTTCTGGTAGTGGTAAAAGTACTCTTGTAAATGAAATCATGGGTAAAGCAATGATGGCAAGAATTTATCGCTCGAAAGAAAAGCCCGGTAAACATAAGGATATTTTAGGATTAGAAAATATTGATAAAGTTATTGAGGTGAGCCAAGATCCAATTGGGAGAACACCACGTTCCAATCCGGTAACTTATACAGGAGTGTTTGATGATATCCGTGATTTATTTGCCCAAACAAATGAGGCTAAAATGCGTGGCTACGATAAAGGACGTTTTAGTTTCAATGTTAAAGGTGGACGGTGTGAAGCTTGTCAAGGTGATGGGTTAAAACGTATTTCAATGCACTTTTTACCAGATGTTTATGTTCCTTGTGAACAATGTGGCGGTAAACGCTATAATGAAGAAACATTGCAAGTTACTTATAAAGATAAGAATATTTATGATGTTTTAGAGATGACTATTGAAGATGCAGTGGAGTTCTTTGGAAACTTGCCAAAGATCAAAACTAAATTACAGACTTTAAATGATGTTGGACTAGGCTATATTAAGCTTGGTCAAAGTGCAACAACTTTATCTGGTGGGGAAGCTCAGCGGGTTAAGCTAGCAAGTGAATTACAAAAAAAAGCAACTGGGAAAACAGTTTATATTTTAGATGAACCAACAACTGGTCTACATAGCAATGATGTTGCTAAATTAATAGAGGTATTACAAAGAATTGTTGATCAAGGGGATACAGTCATTATAATTGAACATAATCTTGACGTTATTAAGGTAGCTGATTATATTGTTGATTTAGGTCCTGAAGGTGGCGATGGTGGTGGTACGATCGTTGTAGCTGGAACACCAGAAAAAGTCGCTAAATGTGAAGCAAGTTATACTGGAAGTTTTTTAAAGAAGATGTTATAGGGAGGAAACAATGATGCCAAAGTCAATTACAGTAGGTGAATTATTAAACAATGAGCATTATGTTCAGGTAACTGGAGATGAGAAATCTTTAGAGCGGCCAATTTATGTGGCTGAGATCAATCGACCTGGATTTGAATTAGCAGGATTTTTTAAACACAGCGATTTTCGACGAATTATAATTTTTGGAGATAAAGAGTCTGCATTTATTAATGAGATGTCGGAAGAAAGACAACGTGAAATATTCCCTTTCTTAATTAACGATGAAGTACCATGTATCATTGTTGCTAAAGGAAATGAATGTCCAGCAATCTTAATTGAGATTGCTCGAAAAAAAGATTTTCCAATTTTTATTACCGAATCAGCAACAGGACGTGTTTCAATTGAATTAACAAATATTCTTGACGAAGCACTGGCACCGGAAACACTGATTCATGGAGTCTTTTTGAATATTTACGGTAAAGGTGTTATTATCAAAGGTGATAGTGGTATCGGTAAATCTGAGATTGCTCTAGAATTAGTAAAAAGAGGACATTTATTAGTTGCCGATGATGCTGTTGAATTATATCATTTAGGACAAAGTATTGTGGGGAAAGCCCCAGAAGTATTAACTAATTTATTAGAAATTCGTGGAATTGGTGTTATTGATGTATCAAAGATGTTTGGAATTAGCTCAATTCTCGATAAAGATAAAGTTGATTTAATTATTCAATTAGATCGTTGGGTACCATCTCGTGAATATACACGAGTAGGGGTTGAAGAAAATGATTCAACTGAAGAAATCTTAGGTGTTAAGATTCCTAAAATTGTTGTACCTGTATCAAGTGGACGTAGTATGTCAGTAATTATCGAAGCTGCCGTAATGAATATGCGTTTACGTGAATACGGTGTTGATTCTAGCAAAGAATTCGTTGATCGTATTTTGAAGAATATCGATAAGAATAAGGGGTAAGTTATGACTTTTTTTCCAGATGGTAAGACATTCGTTCAAATCGGTTCTTTTTCCATTGCTTGGTATGCAATTTGTATTATTACCGGAGCTTTTATTGCATATAAACTAGGACAATATAATTTCAAAAAAATCGGTTATAATAAAGAGATTCTTTCAGACTATTTCTTTGGTTTAATGATTACTGGAGTTTTAGGAGCCCGATTATGGTATGTAATCTTTATGTGGAACGAATTATATGCTGAAAATCCACTTGAGATCATTATGTTTCGTCATGGTGGTTTAGCGATTCAAGGTGGGATTTTTGTTGGCTTGATTTTTAGCTGGTGGTATTTTAAGAAACATAAAATTGATTTCATGGTTGCAGCTGATGCAATTATGCCAGGTGTTTTAATTGCTCAGGCACTGGGACGGTGGGGAAACTTTTTCAACCAGGAAGCATATGGTGGAATGGTTAGTCTAGATTTCCTTAAATCATTGCATTTACCAAACTTTATTATTGAAGGAATGCATATCAATGGATATTACTATCATCCAACCTTTTTATATGAGTCTATTGCTAATATCGTAGGATTTTTATTAATCTATTTTGTGATTAGGAAGATCCAAACAAAACAAGGTGAACAATTCTTTAGTTATTTTATTTGGTATGGAATCTTTAGATTCTTTATTGAAGGACTTCGTACTGATAGCTTATATGTAATGGGTCTACGGACGGCACAATTAGTTTCCATTGTTTTTGTAATCGTTGGAATTGCAGGATATATATATTGTAAAAAATATGGTAAACCGGCGATAAAAGCGTAATCTAAATTAGGTAGTTAAAGTGAATAGCACTGAGCTGCCTTTTTTTTAATTTAATAAAGTGTGTCTATTTCTATTAGTTATAACATAGATATATTATGTTTTTATTACTATTTATAGAAACTGAATTGTTTCTCTAGTATAATATAGGGGAAATTAGTAATTTAAATAGATTTTATTATAGGTGGGAGGAAAACAAAATGAAATTAAAATATGATGTTGGAGATAAACCATTATGGGCTCAATTATTCGATATTCTTTTAGATAGAATTGTTTCAAAAGAATATAATGCTGGTGATAAAATGCCAACAGATCTAGAAATAATGCAGGAATTTGATGTTTCTCGAATGACTGTTCGTCAAGCTATGAATAAATTGATTAATGAAGGCTATATAGAGCGACGAAGAGGAAAAGGGACGATTGTTTTAGAAAAGGAAAACAAAGTAGAGACTATTCTAAAATCTTCATTTAATGGTGTGTTAGAAAAAAATGATATAAAGAATCGTCGGGTTTTAAATGTTGAAATGGTAAATGCTGGTCAAGAAATTGCAGATTTTTTTAATATTACAACTAAAGATAAAGTATTACGATTAGTTAGAGAAATCCGTATTAATAATATGGTTGTTTCAATTCACGAGACTTTTTTAAATCCTATTGTCCCTTTAGATGAACAGGGAGATTATAGTGGTTCTCTGTATGAAAAACTTATGGGTGCAGGGTATGGAATTAGTAATGTAAAGGAAAAAATAAGTGCTAGCTTAATGAATCAAAAACAGAAAGAACTATTTGAAATTAAAGGTGATGAAGCAATGATTAATAGGCAAAGGCGAGGATTTTGTCATGACTTTCCAGTTGAGTTTACTAATTCTATGTATCTTTCACAAGGATATGAATTAATTATTGATTTATGTGAGTAGGGATGTGTCATTTTGACACATTTTTTATTTTAGCTAAATATATTGACATAATAAATAAAGTATATTATCATAATGGTATAAAGTTATAACATTTGTTGAAGAGGAGGAAGAGAAATGGACAAGTTCAGCAAGTTTTTGGAAGAAAAGCTAATGCCAATTGGGCAGAAAATTAATAACATTAGATTTCTTCAGGTTATTAGAATGGCAATGATGCCGTTAATACCATTTATTATTGCCGGGTCATTTACATTAATTGTATTAAATTTCCCATTTATTGATAAGGTTTTACCAGCGGGCTTTTTAGAAATGCTGGGAAATGTTTTATCACCATTATCAGGGACAACTTTAAGTTTAGTGGCAATGTTTTTAGCATTTTTAATGGGGTATAACTATGCTAAAACAGAAGAACAAAAATGTGAGGAAGTATACGCGGGAATTACAACTTTAGTAGCTTTTTTGATTGTTTCACCATTATCAATAACAGTGGGTGAAGAAGTTATCGGAGGAGTTATTCCAACTACTTATATGGGTTCACAAGGAATGTTTGTGGCATTGATTTTATGTTACTTGGTGGCCAAAGTTTATTGCAAGATTTTAAGTAGTAAACTAAAAATAAAGTTACCGGATAGTGTACCACCAATGGTATCAAGTTCTTTTGAATCGTTAATTCCTGTAATTATTACATTAGTTTTAGTTTGCAGTATCAATTATTGTTTTACTTTAACATCATTTGGCAATATTCATGCTCTAGTCAATGAAATTATTCAAAAACCACTTTTATTAATTGGTACTGGATTACCAGCGTTATTGATTTCTCAAGGTCTTGCTCAGTTGCTTTGGTTTTTTGGATTACATGGAGATCAAATTGTTGGTTCCGTAATGGATCCAATTCTTCAAACAGCAGGAATGGAAAATTTGAGCGCTTATACTGCTGGTGATGCTGTTCCATATATAATTACTGATCAATTTAGAGCATTATTTGTTATGATTGCTTTTATGTCATTAGTTATTGCAATCTTAATCGTATCAAAAAGCAACCGATTAAAAGGAGTTGGAAAGGTAGCAGTTTTACCAGCAACTTTTTGTATTTCAGAACCCGTAGTATTTGGAGCACCAGTGGTCATGAATGCAATGCTATTTATTCCATGGGTTTTATCAAGACCAGTGTTTGGTCTGATAACCTGGCTATTTATGAAATTTGGATTATGTCCATATCCAACGGGAGTAGCAATACCATGGACAACACCACCAGTTTTATCAGGATTTTTAGCAACTAACTCGATCATGGGAGCAGTTGTACAAATAATTTGTCTAGCAATAGGAGTTTTGATGTTCATTCCATTTGTTAAAATGATTGACAAAACGTATCATCAAGAAGAAATTAAAACGAAGGAGCAATAAAATGAAAAAGTTATATAGATTACCAGAAGGATTTAAATTTGGAAGTTCTGCTTCCGCTTGGCAAACAGAGGGATGGACAGGGAAAAAAGAACATCAACGTAATTTTGTCGATATGATGTATTTAGCTGAACCAGAAAGATGGTTTAATGGAGTTGGAACAATCAAGTCTACAGACTTTTATAATCGTTATGAAGAAGATATTAAATTAATGAAAGAATTAGGAATTCAAGTATATCGGACTTCAATAGATTGGTCACGCTTTATTACAGATTATGAAACTAATGAAGTTGATCAAGATGCATTAAGATTTTATGAAAAGGTAATTGATTGTTTAATTGAAAATGGAATTGAGCCAATGCTTTGTTTAGAACACTGGGAAATTCCTGAGTATGTTATTAATAAGTATGGGACATGGGATAATCGTAAGGTTATGGAATTGTTTGTAGGTTATAGTAAAAAAGTAATGGCGGCTTTTCATGATAAGATTAAATATTGGTGGACTATTAATGAACCTGCGGTAGTTCCTAACGAAGCATATTTATTTGGAAATATTTGGCCTTATGAAGAGAATACTAAAAAATCAGTACAAATGAATTATCATCGTGTTCTTGCAACTTCTTTATTAGTCGAGCACCATGCAAAAATGGGTTATCAGGGAAAAGTAGGAATAATCTTAAATCCGTCACCATCTTATCCAAAAAGTATGAATAATCCTAAAGATATTGAAGCAGCAAAAATTTGTGATATGTTTAATTATAAACAATATACTGACCCTTTGATAAATGGAAAGTTTGATGAAGCATATTTTGAATTATTAAAAAAACATGAGTGTATGTTTGAATATGTTAAAGGTGATTTTGAAAAGATTGATGATAATAAAATAGAAGTTGTTGGAATCAACTATTATCAGCCGTTACGGGTTCGACAAAGAGAAACTGCATGGAATCCAGATAAACCATTTATTCCAACTGCATATTATGAAACATATAGTCCACGAGGAATTAAAATGAATTTTTCAAGAGGATGGGAAATTTATCCTAAAGGAATTTATGATATGCTGAAGATCATTCAAAATGATTATCGAAATATTGAATGTTGGATTACTGAAAATGGTATGGGAGTAATGGATGAAGATAAGTTTAAGGATGCTAGCGGGCAAATTCAGGACAGCTATCGAATTGAATTTTTAAGTGACCATATGGCTTGGATGTTAAAAGCAATTGACGAAGGTTGTGATTGTCGGGGCTTTTTGAATTGGACGTTTACAGATAATCTTTCACCTGTTAATGCATTTAGAAATCGTTATGGGTTTGTGGAAATTGATATGGAAAATAATCGGAATCGGAGAATTAAAAAATCAGGCGATTGGGTAAAAGAATTAATGAGAACACGATGTTTTGAAGCTGAAGATACAGAACCTGAGTATAAATAAGATTGAGTAGGAGGCAAAAAGCAAATGAGTAATTATGATAATAGCCCCTATATCAAAATAAATGGCTATGACAACGATGCATATTCTGGATATGCGCAGATTGATAAGAAAATTAAAGAATCTTTAGGAAATAAAAAGATAGTTGTTGTAGATTGTTATTTGGGAATTAATGATCGTGAATTATTAAATGTATTGATAAAAAAATTGACTCCAGCACACGTAATTTTAAGTGAAGATATCTTTTATGATGGTAAAAAATTGACAGAAATGATGCAGGTGAATCTAACTGAAGATCGTGTCAGGGGAGTAATGTATTATGGAACTATTAGAGATTATGTTGATGAAGCTAAGCTGGCTAAGATACAAAAGTTTGTTAAAAATAAAGAAGGAATAGTTCTTGTATACGGTTTTGGGGCAAGTCTAATTACTAAAGGTGATTTATTAATATATGCAGACCTAACACGATGGGAAATTCAATTAAGATATCGGGCTGGATTACCTAATTTTAAACAAAGTAATTATGATGAAGATCCTCTAATAAAAAATAAGCGTGGTTATTTTATTGAGTGGCGAATTGCCGATAAGCATAAACGAGAGATTTTTGAAGATATTGATTTATATCTAGACACTAATTGCAGTAATAAACCTAAAATGATTACTGGTATTGCGTTTCGAAATGCATTAAGAAGTGTTTGCAATCAACCATTTCGTCTAGTACCATATTTTGATCCAGGGGTTTGGGGAGGACAATGGATGAAAGAGGTTTGTAATTTAGATAAAAGTAAATCTAATTATGCTTGGAGTTTTGATGGGGTTCCAGAGGAGAATAGTATTAATTTGAAGTTTGGCGATATTGTTATTGCAACCCCAGCTTTAAATGTTGTTATGTATCAAGCTATAGAGCTTTTAGGAGCAAAAAATTATGCTCGTTTTGGGGCAGAGTTTCCAATTAGATTTGATCTTCTTGATACAATGGGTGGAGGAAATTTAAGCTTACAAGTACACCCAACAACTGAATATATCAAGAGCCATTTTGGAATGCCTTATACGCAAGATGAAAGCTACTATATCCTTGATTGTGATGGAGGTGGAGTATATTTAGGTTTAAAAGAGAATATTAATTCAGACGAATTTATTAACGATTTAGAAAGAGCTAATGAGGGTAATCAAAGTTTTGATGCCGATAAGTATATTAATTTTTTTCCAGCAAAAAAGCATGATCATTTCTTAATTCCAGCAGGAACAATTCATTGTTCTTCGGCTAATTGTGTAGTCTTGGAAGTAAGTGCTACACCATATATTTTTACTTTTAAATTATGGGATTGGGATCGTGTAGGATTAGATGGTAAACCACGCCCGATTCATGTTGAAGATGGAAAGAAGGTAATTGATTATCAAAGAACAACTACTTGGGTAGAATCCAATTTGGTAAATAATTTTACAGAAATTGAAAAGAGTGATGAATATACAGAAGTTAAAACCGGATTACATGAATTAGAATTTATTGAAACACGAGTTATTACAACTAAACAAAAGATTTATCAACAAACTAATAAAAGTGTGGTAATGATGAATTTAGTTGCTGGGGAAAGTGCAGTAATTAAAAGTCCTAAAAATAAGTTTGAGCCATATACAGTGCATTATGCGGAAACTTTTATTGTACCAGCTCAAGTAGGTGAGTTTACTATTGAACCGTTTGATAAAAATGAAATAAAAGTATTAAAAGCATATGTTAGAAACTGATTTAATTAAAGAAATAGAATTCAAAATGATATGTTCCTTGTTTACTTAAGCGGAGCATATTAAAATAGAATTCTATTTTTTTAATTATTTCTCTTTAAATTGACAAAAAAAGTAGTAAATATCGTATAAATAAGTAATTATTCTTGTTGACAGATAGTCTTTATCATGATTATTATAAGTATCATGGTCTTAATTATAAAAAGAATTTTTGATCGAACGATTTAGTTATAATAAATTATGTTGGAATAACGGAGGGATTATGAAGACTAGAGTTTTTGGGATTTTACAAAGGATTGGTCGCAGTTTTATGCTGCCGATTGCAGTATTGCCAATTGCGGGTTTATTTCTGGGAATTGGTAGTTCATTGACTAATGAAACAACTATTTCTTCACTACATTTAGAGGGAGTTTTAGGAAACGGGACTTTTTTACATGACTTTTTAATAATCTTAACTAAAGTGGGGAGTGGCCTTTTTAACAATCTTCCACTTATTTTTGCTGCTGCAGTAGCGTTGGGAATGGCGAAAAAGGCGAAAGAAGTAGCCGTTTTATCTTCAATTATTGCTTTTTTTGTTATGCATACAACAATTAGCGGGATGCTTTCATTAAATGGAAGTATTTTAGATAATCAAATAATTAATCCTGATGTTTTAGATGGAACGATTACAGCGGTTTGTGGGATCATGTCATTGGAAATGGGGGTATTTGGTGGAATAATCGTCGGTCTTGGCGTTAGTTATATACATAATCGCTTTTATCAAATTGAATTACCAAGAGCGTTATCTTTTTTTGAAGGAGAACGGTTTATTCCGATAATTTCAACAATAACTTTTTTGTTTGTGGGAATCGTAATGTTTTATGTTTGGCCATTCTTTCAAAATGGTATATATGAATTAGGTAAACTTATCTCAACCTCAGGCTATTTTGGAACCTTTGTTTACGGTGTAATTAAACGGTTACTGGTTCCTTTTGGCTTACATCATGTATTTTATTTACCATTTTGGCAAACTGCAATTGGAGGTTCAATGGTCGTCAATGGGGCGGTAATTTATGGTGGTCAGAATATTTTCTTCGCACAGTTAGCTGATCCAAATATTGTGCATTTTAGTAGCGAGGCTACAAAATATTTTACTGGTGAATTTATTTTTATGATTTTTGGTTTACCGGGAGCAGCATTGGCAATGTATCAGACTGCTAAGCCGGAAAATAAAAAAGCGATTGGAAGTTTGTTGTTCTCAGCAGCTTTAACAAGCATCTTAACGGGAATAACGGAACCAATCGAATTTACTTTTTTGTTTGCTGCTCCACTGTTATTTGGGGTACAAGTTATCTTAGCAGGAAGTGCTTATATGGTTGCTCATATTTTTAATATTGCCGTGGGATTGACCTTTTCTGGAGGTTTATTTGACTTTATTGTTTTTGGTGTATTGCAAGGTAATAGTAAGACTAGCTGGGTATTGCTTATCCCTATTGGAATAATTTATTTCATGCTCTATTATTTTAGTTTTAAATATCTAATTAAAAAATTTGATTTGAAGACTCCAGGTAGAGAGATAGATAATATGAAGTTATCTATCTTTAAGAACCCTAAAGCAAGTCATCGAAAATTGTTAAATAAAGGAATTGAAATTGACAAACAGTCACAATTGATTGTTCGAGGGCTAGGTGGTCGTGATAATTTTACTGACTTAGATTGTTGTATTACCAGATTACGAGCAACAGTTAGTGATAATCAATTAGTAAATGAAGGTTTATTGAAACAATCAGGGGCAGCGGCAGTTGTTATGCAAGGAAATGGAGTTCAGATAATTTATGGTCCTAAAGCATCATCGATCAAATCAAAGCTGGACGAGTATTTAATAAATATTCCTGATGAATTAGATGATTATCAACTGGAAAAAGAGACTGATCATACTAATCTTGAATTAGGCAATATTGTTGATGGTGAGGTTTTGCCAATTGAACAGGCTCCAGATCAAATTTTTTCACATAAGCTGTTAGGTGATGGGGTTATGATCAAGCCATTTCACGGTTTGATCGTTGCCCCTTGTGATGGTGAGATAACAATGATCTATCCAACAAAACATGCAATTGGAATGAAATTAGATAACGGATATGAATTGTTGATTCATTTTGGAACTGATACAGTTAATTTAAATGGAACTGGTTTTGAAATATTAGTTAAATTAAATCAAAGAGTGCAAAAAGGTGATTTAATTTGGAATGCAGATTTAGAGTATATTAAAGAAAATGCTTTAGATGAAAGTATTTTGTTAATATTTACAAATCTATCAAATGATTTAAAGATTGAAAAAGAATATGGTAAAATAAAGAGCGGGAGTACAATTATGAAGATTTGCAACTAGGAGAGGGAAAATAAATATGTATAAGATCATTAAAGTATTAAATAATAATACTATTTTAGCTTGTAATGAGACTGAAGAAGTTATTATTATGTATAAAGGAATTGGATTTTCAAAGAAAGTGGATGATTATTTTGAAGTACCACGGAATGCTAAAAAATTTCTTATGCAAAAGGGATATAAAGCTAAAAGTGGTTCAAATGATATAATCAATTATATTGATCCAGTTTATTTAGAAATAGCATCAGAGATTATTAGACTGATAATAGAGAAATTTGGAAAAATTGATAATGATATCTTATTACCATTAGCGGATCATATCTATTTTGCAATAAAGCGAATGGATGAAAATATAATGCCTTTAAATCCATTTATCAATGATATTCGTTTGCTGTTTCCTGATGAATATGAGGTTGCATTAGAAGGACGGGAAGTAATTAATAAGTTTATATCACGAATGATCAATGATGATGAAGTTGGCTTTATTACACTACATATTCATTCAGCAATTTCTTCTAATCAAGTTGCTGAGTCAATGGAGGCAACACGAATTATTCATGAAAGTATTATTAAATTAGAAAATGATCTTAATATTGTTATTGATATTCAATCAGTTTCATATGCTCGATTAATGAATCATATTAAATTTTTAATTTTAAGATTAAATAAAAATGAAGAATTGCAGATGGATATAAGTGAATTTACTAAAGATAAGTTTCCTTTTGCATATGAACAGGCAAGTAACATGTGTGAAGCATTATCAAAGGTTTTAAAAAAGAAATTACCAGAGACAGAAGTAGGATATCTGGCATTACATTTGGAAAGAATATTGTCAAGTATTTAAAAATATATTATTTTGAAATAATAATTTTTAAATGATTTCTTGACAGAAAAGGCTTACAATGATAATATTGTTTCATAAATTGAATATTTTATAGTGTGTAACTGATAAAGCAGGCATTAACTATTTAAAAAAAGAACAAAGATGGTATTTTTGTATCTTTTAATAATAGTTTGCCTGTTTTTTTGCGTTATAAAGTATTTAAAAGAAAGGGAGGAATTTATAATGGTAGGAATTATTCTTGCTAGTCATGGTGAGTTTGCTAACGGGATTCTACAATCCGGGGCAATGATCTTTGGAGATCAAGTCGATGTAAAAGCAGTTACTTTGCAACCAAGTGAAGGACCTGATGATCTTAAAGCAAAAATGGAAGCGGCAATAGCTACTTTTGAAAACCAAGACGAAGTACTATTTTTAGTTGATTTATGGGGTGGTACACCATTTAATCAGGCTAATGGATTAATTGCTGGTCATGAAGATAAGTGGGCAATCGTTACGGGTTTAAATTTACCAATGCTGATTGAGACTTATGCTTCTAGAATGTCGATGGAAACAGCGCATGAAATTGCTAAACATGTTACTGAAGTTGCTAGAGAAGGGGTAAAAGTAAAACCTGAAGAATTAGAACCAGAAACGAAAGTAGCGGCTCAAGCTATTAATACACAGTCACAAGGAGCTATTCCTGAGGGAACTGTATTAGGGGATGGACATATTAAATATGTTCTGGCACGAATTGACACGCGTTTATTGCATGGTCAAGTTGCAACTACTTGGACTAAAACAACACAACCAAATCGAATCATCGTTGTTTCTGATACTGTTTCAAAAGATAAATTACGGAAACAGATGATTGAACAAGCCGCGCCACCAGGAGTTAAGGCTAATGTTGTTCCAATTGATAAAATGATTCAAGTGGCTAAAGATCCACGTTTTGGTAATACCAAAGCAATGTTATTATTTGAAACACCTCAAGATGCATTACGGGCAATCGAAGGCGGTGTAGATATTAAAGAATTAAATATTGGTTCAATGGCTCATTCAATTGGTAAAGTGGTAGTAAATAAAGCTATTGCAATGGGGCCGGAAGATATTGAAACAATTGAAAAAATTAAAGCTAAAGGAATTACTTTTAATGTTCGTAAAGTACCAAGTGATTCAAATGAAAATATTGATACGCTTTTAAAGAAAGCAAAAGCAGAATTGAAAAATGTTTAAAAATAAAATATAGGGAGGAATTATAATGTCTTTAATTACAATAATCTTAATTATTATAATTGCCTTACTAGCGGGGATGGAAGGAATTCTGGATGAGTTCCAATTTCACCAACCGTTAGTGGCATGTACTTTAATCGGTTTAGTAAGTGGTCACTTAACTGAAGGGATTATTCTAGGTGGTTCGCTTCAAATGATTGCATTAGGGTGGGCCAATGTAGGAGCTGCTGTAGCACCAGATGCAGCATTAGCTTCTGTAGCTTCATCAATTATTATGGTATTAGGTTTAGAAGGTGGAGCAACTGATGTGCAAACAGCTATTTCTACTGCAATCGCAGTTGCAATCCCTTTATCAGTAGCAGGTTTATTCTTAACAATGATCTGTCGTACTCTTACAATCCCAATTGTTCACTTTATGGATGGGGCAGCTGAACAAGGAAATATGCGTGCAATCGACATGTGGCAAATTTTAGCAATCTTATTACAAGGAATTCGAATTGCAATTCCTGCTGCAGCACTTTGTGTTGTTCCTGCGGCAGTTGTAACTGATGCATTAAATCAAATGCCACCATGGCTATCTGGCGGAATGACTGTTGGTGGTGGAATGGTAGCGGCAGTTGGTTATGCAATGGTAATCAATATGATGTCTACTAAAGAAACATGGCCATTCTTTGCATTAGGTTTTGTTCTTGCTGCAATCGGTGAATTAACATTGATCGCATTAGGAGCAATTGGTGTTGCTTTAGCAATCATCTATTTAGGATTAAAAGAAAACAGTGGCTCTAATGGTGGCGGTTCAACAGGTTCTGGAGATCCATTAGGCGATATCTTAAATGACTATTAAAATCTTGAAGGAGGAAAGAAATTATGGCAGAAAAAATTAAATTATCAAAAAAAGATCGTATGTCTGTTGCTTGGCGTCATCAGTTCCTTCAAGGTTCTTGGAACTATGAACGTATGCAAAATGGTGGTTGGTGTTATTCAATTATCCCAGCAATCAAAAAATTATATCCAAATAAGGAAGATAAAGTAGCGGCTTTAAAAAGACATATGGAATTTTACAATACTCATCCATATGTATCAGCGCCAGTCATGGGTGTTACATTAGCATTAGAAGAGGAACGTGCTAATGGAGCAGAAATCAATGATACTGCAATCCAAGGTGTAAAAGTTGGGATGATGGGTCCTTTAGCTGGGGTTGGAGATCCTGTCTTCTGGTTTACTCTTAGACCAATTTTAGGAGCATTAGGTGCTTCTCTAGCATTAAGTGGTAATATTATTGGTCCATTAATCTTTTTCTTTGCATGGAATATCATTCGTATCGCATTTTTGTGGTATACACAAGAATTTGGATATAAAGTTGGTACTTCAATTGCACAAGACTTATCTGGTGGATTATTAGGTAAAATTACTCAAGGTGCTTCAATTCTTGGGATGTTCATTATCGGATCATTAGTACAACGTTGGGTAAGTATTACTTTTACTCCGGTTGTATCAACTGTTACGCAGTCAAAGGGCGCATATATTGATTGGAATAGTTTGCCTTCTGGTGTAGACGGGATCAAATCAGCATTAGAACAGTTTGCATCATTAGGATCTAATGGTTTAAATGTTGAGAAAGTTACGACCCTACAACAAAATTTAGATCAACTTATTCCAGGTTTATCAGCATTATTATTAACATTATTATGCTGTTGGCTATTGAAAAAGAAAGTATCACCAATCGTTATTATCGTTGCTTTATTCATTATCGGAATTCTTGCACGTCTTGGTGGAATAATGTAATATAATAAAGAAAATACATGGCAGCTGTAAAGGAGGAAATATATGGTACAATCTTTAAATACTAAAGTAGATTTAACAGTCAAAGCAACTTCTTATCTTGGTCTTGCTAATTACGGAGAAGTCATGGTAGGCGATAAAGCATTTGAATTCTATAATGAAAAAAATATTAGAGATTATATTCAAATTCCATGGGAAGAAGTTAATTGTGTAATGGCTTCAGTTATGTTTAAAGGAAAATGGATTCCTCGCTTTGCCGTTGTTACCAAAAATAATGGGAATTTTACTTTCTCATCACGCGATAATAAAGCATTATTACGTGCTATTAATAAATATATTCCCTCAGAAAATTTAGTTCGATCACTTAGTTTTTTTCAAGTAATCAAGCGAGGGTTGAAATCATTGTTTAGAAAAAAATCTAGACAATAAGAAAAAGAGTCAGTTAACTAAAATTAGTTGATTGGCTCTTTTATTCAAATTACTTTTAAATAATGTAATTATAGATGGCAAAATAAGATTACTTTTTTATACAATATAATTTAGTTTAGTTAGAGTTTATAAAACTGATATACTATATAGTAGTGAGGTGATAGGCTATGTTTCATATTCTTGTTGTTGATGACGATAAAAATACTCGCCAATTGATCAAGGCTGTTTTAGAAACAGAAAATTATATTGTTATAGGTGCAACTGATGGCGAAGATGCTTTAAAGGTTTTGGATAGAAGTCATATTGATTTGGTAATTTTAGATGTAATGATGCCCAAAATGGATGGTTATGAGTTTACTGAAATATTACGTAGAGTACAAAATGAACTACCTATTTTAATGGTTTCAGCAAAACAATTACCTGCTGATCGAAATAAGGGATTTATAGTTGGAACAGATGATTTTATGACCAAGCCGTTTGACGAAGAGGAATTACTCTTACGTGTTAAGGCATTATTACGGCGGGCTAAGATTGTAAATGAGCATCGAATTATAATTGGTGAAGTTATTTTAGATTATGATTCACTAACAGTGAAGCGAAAAAATACCTGTCAGGAATTACCCCAAAAAGAATTTATGCTTTTATATAAGCTGCTTTCATATCCGGGTAAAATTTTCACGCGAATACAATTAATGGATGAAATATGGGGTGTTGATAGCGATACTGGATGGGAAACTGTCACGGTTCATGTCGCTCGATTGCGAAAACGATTTGAAGATTGGCCAGAGTTTGAAATTATCTCAGTTAGAGGACTTGGCTATAAGGCGGTAAGAAATGATGAATCGTAAAAAAGCACCGCCACGAGCATTACTAACTTTAATATTTACGATTGTAGTATTTATAATTTTAGTAGTTACTATGATAATCGTTGGATGTGTAATATTTTTCTTAACACAAATCGGTGTATTAGGAATATCACAAACTGCATCGGCTCCAATTCATTTTCAAATTATTATCTTTGCAATGACAAGTATTGTTATTGGGACAATAGTTGCAGCACTTGGGAGTCACTTTCCACTCAGACCATTAAATACATTAATTGAAGCAATGAATCAGTTAGCTCATGGAAAATATGATATTCGCATTAATTTAGGGAAGCACCGTATTTCACAGGAATTAACAGATAGTTTTAATACAATGGCTGAGGAACTAGAAAATACTGAAATGTTACGAACTAATTTTATTAATGATTTTTCACATGAATTTAAGACACCGATTGTATCAATTAAAGGATTTGCCAAATTATTACAAAAAGATAATCTTGATCAAAAAACGCATGATAAATATTTACAAATTATTGAAACTGAATCTAGTCGTTTAGCAGATATGGCTACTAATGTATTAAATCTAAATAAGATTGAAAAACAGACAATACTAAGTAATATTACTAGTTTCAATTTATCGGAGCAAATTCGTAATTGCCTTCTTTTATTAGAAAAGAAATGGTCTAATAAAAATTTGAATCTAATTATTGATTTTGATGAACATCAAATAGCTGGGAATCAAGAGTTATTGTATCAAGTATGGATTAATTTACTTGATAATGCAATTAAGTTTGCCCCAAGAGATGGTAAATTAGGAATTAAAATTATTCATAATCAAAGTGATTATCAAATCTTAATTAGCAATAATGGACCTAAAATTACTGATGAAGAGAAAAAATATCTTTATAATAAATTTTATCAAGGAGATACTTCACATGCTACTGAGGGAACAGGAATCGGGCTTGCTATCGTTAAGAAAATTGTTAGTCTTCATAGTGGTACTATCGATGTTGATAGCAATAAAAATGAAACAACTTTTATTGTAACATTGCCTCTCAATTTGTAATACAAATACATATGCAAAGAACTAACGAGATTAAAGTTAGTTCTTTTAGTTTAGTTTTGGTTTATTTTTATTGTTTAAGATGGACTTATAAAGCGAAAGGAGATTTTGAATGATAAAAATATTTAAAAACTTTACTAAAAAAGATTGGAGCTTAATTATTATCTGTCTAGCATTTATTATTTTACAAGTATGGTTAGATCTTAAACTCCCAGATTATATGTCAAAAATAACAATGCTAGTCCAAACAACAGGAAGTACAATGGATGAAATAATTGAGTCAGGTGTAAAGATGTTAGGATGTGCATTAGGAAGTTTAGCTTCATCGGTAGTTGTAGCAATCTTTGCAGCAAGGGTAGCTACAAATTTTGCTGCTAATTTAAGAGAGCGATTGTTTGATAAAGTACAAGCTTTTTCAATGGAAGAAATTGGTAGTTTCTCAACAGCAAGTCTGATTACACGTTCAACTAATGATATTTCACAAATTCAAACACTTGTTGTAATGGGATTACAAGCTATTATTAAGGCACCGATTATGGCTGTTTGGGCAATTTTCAAGATTGCTGGTAAAAGCTGGCAATGGACAGCTTCAACGGGTGTAGCTGTAATCGTTTTATTAGTTATTGTAGGAAGTTGCATGATTTTTGCATTACCAAAATTTAAAAAATTACAACAGTTGACAGATGATTTGAATCGGGTTACTCGTGAAAATTTAACGGGAATAAGTGTTGTTCGGGCTTATAATGCTGAGAATTATCAAGAGAATAAATTTGAAAATGCCAATCAGGAGTTAACCTCAGCAAACTTGTTTGCAAACCGAGTTATGGCAATCATGAGTCCAGGAATTCAAGGAATCATGAGTGGTCTGACATTGGCCATTTATTGGATTGGAGCCATCCTGATTGAAAATGCTGCTATGATGGATAAACTAAACTTATTTTCAGATATGGTGGTATTTTCTACATATGCAATGCAAGTAGTTATGGCTTTTATGATGCTTGTTATGATTTTTATAATGTTTCCAAGAGCATCGGTTTCATCAAAGCGAATCATGGAAGTATTAGAAACAGTACCAATAATTAATGATGGTACAGTAACTGTCGCTAAACCGGGTATTAAAGGACAAATTGAATTTAAAAATGTCAGTTTTAAATATCCTGATGCTGAAGATTATGTTTTACAAAATATTACTTTTACTGTTGCTCAAGGAGAAACAGTTGCTTTTATCGGTTCAACTGGATGCGGTAAAAGTACAGTGATTAATCTAGTTCCACGTTTTTATGATGTAACAGAAGGTGAAGTACTCGTAGATGGGATTAATGTTAAAGCTTATACACAATATGCCTTACATAACAAAATCGGTTATGTATCCCAAAAAGCAGTTCTTTTTAGTGGAACTATTGAATCTAATGTTGCCTATGGTGATAATGGTAGAAATAATAATCTTCAAAACGATGTCATTGATGCCATTTATACAGCTCAAGCTTCTGATTTTGTTGAGGCTTCACCACGCCGATATAATAGCTATGTTGCCCAAGGCGGTTCTAATTACTCAGGTGGGCAAAAGCAACGGATTTCTATTGCCCGGGCAATATGTCGTCAACCCGAAATTATGATTTTTGATGATTCGTTTTCTGCACTAGACTATAAAACAGATCAAAAACTTCGAGAAGCTTTAAAGAAAGATTGTTGCGATGCTACCAAATTGATCGTTGCTCAACGAATTGGTACGATTCGAGATGCTGATAAAATTATTGTTCTTGATGAAGGGGTTATTGTAGGGATGGGAACACATGAAGACTTAATGAAGAATTGTCAAGTTTACCAACAAATAGCTCGTTCACAGTTATCAAAGGAGGAATTAGAATAATGGCAGAAGGAAAGTATTTAGAGAAAAATGATTTAAAAGCTCCTGGGGTTAATATGGGTAGTAAAGAAAAATCTAAAGATTTTAAGGAAACATGGTTAAAATTGTTAAAATATTGTAGAAAGTATTGGATTGTAATGGTTATGGCAATTATCAGTGCCATATTTGGAACAATATTAACCTTGATAGGTCCAGACAGATTATCAGAATTAACAGATTTAATTACAAATGGAATAATGACGGGAATTGATATGACAAGGATTGGTAAAATTGGTCTTACATTAGTCGGATTTTATGTTACTAGTGCTTTTTTTTCTTTATTTCAGGGATTTGTCATGGCAACAGTAACTCAGTGGGTTACTAAAAATTTAAGAAGAGATATTTCGCGTAAAATTAATCGCTTGCCAATTAGTTTTTATAATCATACTTCAACTGGTGATATATTATCGAGAGTTACCAACGATATTGATATGATTGGACAATCATTAAATCAGAGTGTTGGAACATTAGTTTCATCAGTCACTTTATTAGCTGGTTCACTTATAATGATGTTAAAAACTAATCTCATTATGACTTTTACTGCAGTTCTAGCAACGGTTATAGGTTTTGCTTTAATGCTGGTAATTATGTCTAAATCGCAAAAATATTTTGCTCGCCAGCAAAAACATCTTGGTGAAATCAATGGATATGTTGAAGAAATTTATACTGGTCATACGATTGTTAAGGCTTATAATGGTGAAGTTAAGGCAAAAGAAGCTTTTACAAGACAGAATAATAATTTACGTAATAGTGGTTTTAAGGCCCAATGCTTATCTGGATTAATGATGCCAATCATGAGTTTTATTGGTAACTTTGGATACGTAGCAGTATGCATTATTGGCGCTGCATTAGCAATGAGTGGAGATATATCATTTGGAGTAATTGTAGCATTTATGATGTATATTAGATATTTTACTCAGCCATTATCACAGTTAGCTCAAGCAGCTCAATCATTACAGTCAGCGGCTGCAGCAGGAGAGCGTGTATTTGAATTTTTAGAAGCTCAAGAAATGGCTGATGAGAGTCATAAAGTAAAACGCTTGTCCAAAGCCAAAGGTGGAGTAGAATTTAGACATGTTCATTTTGGTTATGATAGCAATAAGATTATTATTAATGATTTTTCTGCTCGTGCTGAACCTGGTCAAAAGATTGCTATTGTTGGGCCAACTGGAGCTGGTAAAACAACGATAATCAACTTATTGATGCGTTTTTACGAAGTTGATCGTGGCGAAATTAGAATTGATAATATTCCAACTAAAGATTTACGTCGAGAAGATGTCCACGGACAATTCTGTATGGTTCTTCAAGATACGTGGCTTTTTGAAGGAACAGTGCGTGAGAATTTGGTTTATAATACTAAAAATATATCTAATCAGATAATTGAAGAAGCATGTAAAGCAGTAGGCTTAGATCATTTTATCAGAACACTTCCATATGGTTATGATACGGTACTTAATGATCAAGTAAATTTATCACAAGGACAAAAACAACAGTTGACGATTGCTCGAGCGATGATTGCTGATAAACCAATGTTGATTCTTGATGAAGCTACTAGTTCAGTAGATACTAGAACAGAGTTACAGATTCAAAAGGCCATGGATGAATTAATGGAGGGACGAACTTCCTTTGTTATTGCGCATCGTCTTTCAACAATTAAAAACGCAGATTTAATTCTAGTAATGAAAGATGGTGATATTATTGAAAGTGGAAATCATGAAGATTTATTAAGTCGTGGTGGTTTCTATGCAGAGCTTTATAATAGTCAGTTTGATAAAGCTGTATAAATTATTGATTTTCTTATAAATTTAGTGTTAAGAATAATTATATAATAGAATGATTTGATAGAAATATTATAAAAAATATAATGAAAACGAAGGAAAAATTCCCTTCGTTTTCATTATATTATTTTTTACTCTGCTTCAATTAAACCAAAACGAACAAAAGCATTATACAAACCGTCTTGGTCGACATCATCAGTTATATAATCAGCCATAGCTTTGATTTCATCGCCACCACTTCCCATAGCAACACCAATATGGCAATAATCAAGCATTGGAATATCTATTTTAGCATCACCAAAGGCATATGTGTCCTCAATATCTGCACCTAGATACTCTAATAAAGCATCAATAGCATGAGCTTTAGTAATATCTTTAACGCCTAAATCACCAAATAGAGCAATTTCCCCTGCACCGCCCCATGTACCAGCTTTTAAATCAGGAAATTCTTCAATTGAATCAAGATGATCTTGATAACTTTCAAGAATAAAACTAACTTTATTCAAATCATCACGATATAATTCACCATCAAAAATCATTTCTGGAAAAACATCTCGAACTTTAATTTGATCACTATGTTCTTTACCTTTACGTTTACTATATTCTTGAATTACTGGTTCTCCCCGAGTTTCAAAGTTTTCACTCGCAAATAAACCATTATTACTTTCAAGATAGAATTCAAGTCCTCGACTTTTTAACCAGTCTACGATATGTTTACATTGCTCAGCAGTAATTAACTGATGCATAACAACCGTATCCCCATCTTCTACATAACTGCCATTCCCACCAATCATGCCATCAAGACCAATATCCCATAAATAAGGGTATACCTCAGCTTTACTTCGTCCAGTACATATATACACACGATGTCCATTTTTACGTGCTTGTTTAATTGCTTTGTCTGCTGAAGCTGGCAATTTGTTTTCATAATCAACTAAAGTTCCATCAACATCAATAAAGATAATTTTTGAATCTGCCATTTTTATTTTCCTCTTTTCTATATGATATGACTATATCTTTATTATAAAAGATATAGTCATATTTACAATTCCTCAAAGAGAAGAAGAAACTATTTTATCTATAAATTATAGAAATTAGCTAAATGAAAAGATAAGTTTCTATCATTTTAATTGTAAAAGTAAAAATAATTTTTATAAATACCAAAAGTATAAATAAACTATAATAAAATAAGAAGTGATAATAACACACTTCTTACTAATAGTAATGAATTTAAAGGGTAACTTAACCTTAAATTATTTTATATTTGTTGCCATTGGTTTAATTGCTTTATATGCCAGGAGGGTAACGACCGCCCCAATAAGTGCCTCAACGATACCATTAGTAGTCACAACACCAAATAACATTGCCAGCAATGAACTATAGGCAATATTAACTGCATCAGCATAAGCAGTGCCAAAGAAAAAGTAAATTCCGCCTAGGACAAGTACAGTATTTGTAATCGTTCCAATTAAAGCACCAATCACTGCTGCAGCATTTTCATTATTAAACTTGTTTTTTATAAATTCAAAGATTACTCCAGCAAGATAGCCAAGTAATATTCTTGGAACAAGAGCAATTATAACGCTTCGCCAATCCCCGCTAATGTTTCCCACTGTAACGAATGGTGAAAAACAAAATGATGTAATTCCCGGCTGAATCGTTGCACGAATTAAACTAGTTAGTCCAAAGACCAAACCAAGTTGGGCTCCTGCCTTTTTTCCTAATGTAATCCCAGCAATGATTACAGGAATGTGCATTGTCGTAGCACTTAAAGGACCGATTGGGATATAACCAAGCGGTGTTACGACAAGGATGATTTCAATAGCAAGAAACATTGCCATGAAAGTCATGTACTGTGTTTTTTTAGATCTCATTTTTTCCTCCTACTATCACTCTTTTTAGATGTGATGTTTATTATGAGTGTCTCGCCATATCTTCCCATTTTTCTAAGAGTCATGATGATCTCTTGAAAATATCTTCTTGATACGGTTTGACGATAAGATTATAGTACAATTTATTATTGCTGCCAACTGTAATAATAATTATTTATGTAATTCTTTGTATGATTTTAAACCGTAGGCGCTGTCGGCTTTTTTTACCGCACGATTGACTGCTTTAGCCATTAAATCAGTTGCAAGAATCCCAATGGCATCTGGCATTACTTCAACTTCATTAGTACTTAATACAAAAATAGTATCGCCATCACTCATCGTGTGGACAGGCTGAATAGCACGGGCATAACCGTTGTGGGCAATCCCTGCAATCTTTGTACATTGAGCTTTGTCTAATTTGGCATTTGTAATAATACAACCAATGGTAGTATTACCACTTGGTAATTGGCGAAGTTTTTCAATTTGTTGAAAAATCACCTCGTCTGCAGGAATGATACTGTTGTGTTCTGAATCATAAATTCCAGCTAACTGTTCATTAGTTTTATAGTCAACAATATTTCCACAGGCATTAACTGCTACAATTGCTCCAACTTGAAGATTATCGATCTGGATGGCTGCAGTACCTAAGCCGCCTTTCATTGCATATTGTGGACCCATGATTTTACCAACACTAGCACCACATCCGGCACCATAGTTACCCTCTTTAAGCGGTTCATTTTTTTCGCTATTAAGGCAAGCTTGATATCCCATTGCTTTATCTGGACGAATTTTAGGATCACCAACTGTTAAATCAAATAAAGATGCACCACAAACAATAGGGACATGGGCGACCTTCATATCAAAACCACAGTTATGTTCTTCTAAATATTGCATTACACCACTAGCCGCATCTAGTCCAAAGGCACTGCCGCCACTTAGCATTACAGCATTGATCTGTTGGACCATGTTGATTGGATTTAGCAGGTCTGTTTCTCTAGTTGCTGGGCCGCCACCTCTTACATCAACACCAGCTGTAGCACCATCTTTGCAGATGATTACAGTGCAGCCGGTTCCGGCTTTTTGATTTTCGACTTGGCCGATTTGAATGCCTTTAATTTCTGTTATATTAATTTTTTTCATGTTATCACCCCAATTTATTGTACAACATAATTACTATTATTTCCTTATATTTTGAAGATGACAATAATAGTTGCTAAAAATGTAAATTATAGTTTCTCGAAAATTTTTAAATATATAGTAAAATGATACTAAAATAAAGGAGGATGGAAAATGATTGGAGATAAAATTATTTTATATCGTAAACGTAAAGGATTAACACAAGAGGAGCTTGCTGATCTGCTTGAAGTAAGTCGCCAAACAGTAACTAAATGGGAGAGTGGTAGTGTGCTGCCAAATCTCGATTATATCATGGGATTATCAGTGATATTTGGGATAACGATTGATAACTTAGTTAAGGATAATGACTGTGCTAAGCAGGAAATAGAAAGTAAAATTAGTAATTATAACTGGATTGATTTTATGTTAAAGGCAAAAAAAGCAACCTATGCTAAAAAGGAGGGGAAAACTGTTTCCAGTCGACCTAACAGCCATGATTATCAATATCAAGAAAATGAATATTTATATATTGATACGTTTGTAGGCAGTGAATTTTTTGGTGGTGAAGAATGTGTCTATAAAGACAATATTCCACTTTATGTAATGAATTATTATGGTAAAGTGCTTGATGAGGCTTTTAGTGGTGATTTTTTGAAGGAAGCACTATTATTAGTTGATCGAATTTCTCCTTTTAGAGGTCCGGCGTTGTATACTAATGGTAATTATACATATCATTGTAGTTATGATGGTGATTATGAATTTTTTAATGGTAAAGAGGAAATATACTATAATAATATTAAAGTATACGAGTGTTTATTCCATGGCGGAAGTGTTAAATAATTAAATGACATCAATCGGTTAATTAATACTGGAATAAGAAAATGATTTTAGAATATTAATTAGGTGTTTAAAACAGGTATCAGTAGTGGCAGAGAGGAATTTGCCCATGATATTTTAAAAGGTTTTGTTTCAGTTAAATCAGGATTTCTTTCCAATAAGCAGGAGTATTTAGATTTATCTAATATTCATATTTCAAAAGACTAAAAAATAGGGGAACTAGAAAGACTTTTTAGCAATAAAAATATTTAAATGAGGAACCCTATAATTGTCAACTTAACTGAAAATTATAATTAAAAGATGTAACGTTTAAAAATTTATCCGTTACATCTTTTATATTCATTTTATTTAACTTGTTCACCAATCCATTGCCAAACTTTTTCACCATGTTCATCACAGTCGGCTTCATTATTATCAAAATAGATCCATGACCAGTGACCATTATATTGGTATGGGTCACCATCATTTAAATCATTATATTTACCAGAAGTATCGATGACCGAATCAAATGTGGCAACGTGTAGATTAGTTGCACCAAGATTTTTTAATCGGTTAATAGTAGGAATTTCAAATTTTTCTGGAATAATACTAGGATCATCATTAGAATAAATAAAATATAGAGGTAGATCTTTAATTTCAGAAAGTTGTTGGTCACTAATAACATCATCAGGCAGGGCTTCACAAATTGGTATTGCTGCAGCAAAATAATCTGGATAATCTAAAATTAAACGCATAGTCATATATCCACCTGCAGAACATCCTGCAAGAACGACTTTAGTAGCTCCGCATCGAGACTGATAATCTTTAATTAATTCCATAAGTGCATTAGTATAATAAGAAGGACCATGAGTTACTAATAAGTCATCATTCCATTCACCGCCATTACCATCAGCATCCATCCAAAAAGTTGGACATTGAGGAACTAAAACATATGCATTACCAACAGCATTTTGGAAATCATCATTAAAATAAGCACTTACTTTATTTGATAAAGAGGTTACTTGTGGATTAGTATCCTCTGTTCCCCCTTCACCAGAACCATGTAACCACACAAATAATGTATTAGAAGGTTCTTTAGGGTTAAAATGACCATAATTTAATTCAATTCCATCACTAGCCTTAAATTTTTCTAATTCTAAAGCGTCAGCAGCAGTAATTTTTTTAGTATATTCTGTACTAACATCAAGTTTAGTAACTTTTTTATCGTCTACCGTTATTTCACCGTTTTTTGCTAATGAAATATTTAAATAATACGGATCACTCCATGTATTATAATGTGTTGTAGCAGAGTATAATAATGGCGAACCATCATTTGGGCTTACATATAACTCAATCGCAATATATTTAGACTCTCCATCAATTTTTTGCCCATCTTTATCACAAGAATAGGCATCATCAACAACACGCTCCAAAGTTTTTTCAACAACTGGGAGTGCCTCATCTTCCCAATCAGTTACTTGTTTTGTTTCAGATACCATAAAATCATTTTTGTCAACATCATCAACAGCTTTGTCTAATGTCAAAATAGTTTTATTGACACCACATCCCCAATCATATCCGGCAATATAAATTTCATAAGTTGCATCAACAACTTCTGTGCTTTGAGAACATCCGGTAATGCTACAAGCAATAAATAAGGCAAGTAATAATTTTGATAATCTTTTCATTCTCTCTTCTCCTTTCACCTTGCCTATATCTTAAGCTTATTTATAAAATTTAAATATGAAAAAAATGACCACATTAGGGTCATTTTCTAACTTTATTACGATATACTTGGGGTGTTTCATGATATTTGAGTTTAAATTCACGATTAAAAGATTTAGTACTAGAGAAGCCATTTTTCATCGCAATCTCAGTAATGGTTAAATTAGTATGAATCAAATCGTTAGTACAGTGTTCTAAACGTTGTGCAGTTAAGTATTGTTTGACCGTAATATTTAAGTGTTTTTTGAACAATCTTGCTAAATAACCATAAGAGAAGTTAAATTGGTTCGCGATTGAGGAAACATCTAGTGCTTGAGAATAATGTTCATCTAAATAAAAGAGAATTTTCATAAATTCTTGGAGTTTTTGATCAGATTGAAGAAAGTAACCAACTTTTCTAATCTTTTTTTGATACTTTAATAAAATACTAATAATTAAATATAAATAACCATTAATAGTAAGTAATTTAAATTCAGTAGTTTGTTGATACTCTAAACTCAAATTAGTTAAAAGAACGACTAGTTTTTGTTCAATTTCTGGGACTATATGATTAGAAAAATAGATATTATCAAATGCAGGATAGCATTTTTTTAGAAAATCATACTTAATTTGAATAACAATACTTTTAAAACAATCCTCTGATTCAATAATTTTAGTCGTATGTATAGCTTGTGAATTAATGATAGCTAAACCATTACGAGCAATTGAATAAGTTTCCCCATTACTCCAAAGTTCAATTGATGCGGTAAGTGGAATAATAAACTCTAAACTACGATGCCAATGTTTTGGAGGGATTAAATTAGGATCATCTTTAGCTAAAGTTACCTCAATAACTTTTAGCGGGAGTTCATCAGTAGTAATTTTTTCATAAATTATATGCGTATTATTATCTAATAATTCCTTTCCATTCAACATCCTACCACTCCTTTTATATTATAATAACATAAAAAAATTAATTTTATTAATCCAATTCATTTATTTTAATATATAAAATAGCTAAGATATTTAAACCTTAGCTATCATCTCTAATGCATATTTTTTAGCATTTTCTAAATCATTTGTATCTGGATGTGATAGAGCTGCATCAAAGTTATCAATACTAACTTGAAGCTGTTTATCTTCAGGATGCTCTTGAATCATTTTAACATAGCGATCACGTATTGATAAAGGCATCTTACCGGGACAGAAAAAGTGTCCTAATATCTTATTATTAGTATTTACAACATTATCAAATCGTTCTGCCAGTTTATCATAGTATTCAGTAGAACCACCAAATCCAGCTGTTGCAAAAAAAGCGATTTTTTCATTTGAAAGAGTAGTAATAAAATTTTGAATCTTTTGACTACAGTTACCCTTATCGGTCCAGCTTCCAATAAAAATCAGATCTGCGTCACTGAATGTTTGAGGTTCACCGAAGTAAACAACCTCTTCGTTAATACAAGCTTCTTTAATTACATTAGCTACTTTTTTGGTATTACCTGTATGACTATCAAATACAATTGCAATTTTCATTTTAATCACCTCGTCATAAGTATAGACTTATATTCATAAATAATAAAGCATAATCTTTATCACATTTAATTACGTGTGATATACTATGATGTGTAAAGGAGATTTTATGGATACAGCAATAATATTTGATTTAGATGGAACAGTTTTATATACAGATGAATTAATTAAAAGAACTTTTATTAAAGTATTTGAAAAGTATCAGCCTGGGTATACTTTGAGTGAAGATGAATTATTATCTTTTTTAGGACCATCTTTAAAAGAAACGTTTTCGAAGTACTTTCCAGATGAAATGTTTAATGAATTGTTGAATTATTATCATAGTTATAACCATAGTCATCACGAGGATTTTGCCTATGTTTATCCGACAGTAGTAGAAACATTAGAATATTTAAAAAATAGAGGTTATCCTTTAGGAATCGTTACGACTAAATTAAAAGTTGCTGCTGATGTAGGACTCAATACTTTTGATTTAAAAAAATATTTTGATGTAGTAATTGGATTAGACGATGTTAAGGTCACTAAGCCGGATCCAGAAGGAATAGTCAAGGCAATGGAATTATTGGGTGTTAAAAAAGCTGTATATATCGGTGATAATATAACTGATATTCAAGCTGGGAAAAATGCTGGTATTAAAACAATTGGTGTAAAATGGTCACCTAAAGGTTATCAACATTTATTAGAATTAGAACCAGATTTAATGATCGACGAGATGAAGGAAATCATTACATATATAGAAGGAGCGTGTTAAGATGAAAGATTTAATTATTATTGGAGCTGGTCCTGCTGGATTAAGTGCATGTTTATATGCAACTAGGGCAGGGGCAGAGGTGTTGATGCTGGATGCTGGAGCACCTGGAGGAAAGTTGAATGTCAGTGCTGAAATCGAAAACTGGCCTGGACAAAAAAAGAAGACTGGCCCTGAGTTAGCTTATGAAATGTATGAACATGCATTATCATTTGGCGGTGAACAGGCATATGGTGAAGTAACTAAAGTAATTGATTACGGTGATTATAAAGAAGTTATAACAACGGATCAGTCATATGAAGCAAAAAATGTCTTGATTGCTACTGGAACTAAGGAACGTAAAATGGGAATTCCGATGGAAGAAGAATTAACCGGGCATGGTGTTTCTTATTGTGCTGTTTGTGATGGACCATTTTTTAAAGGTGATGAAGTAGCAGTTGTTGGTGGTGGTAATTCGGCATTAGAAGAAGCTATTTATTTAACTAAATTTGCTAAAAAAGTACATTTAATTGTTCGGCGGGATGTTTTTAGAGCTGATAAAATAATTCAAGATCATGTTCAAGCTAATGATAAAATTGAAATTCATTTTCTAAAAAAACCTCATCATCTTATTGCAAAAGATAATAAGGTTGCGGCGATTGCATTAGAAGATAGTAAGACTGGTGAAGTTAGTGAATTAGCAGTTAAGGGTGTCTTTCCATTTGTAGGATTAGATCCAATTACTGATTTTGTTAAAGACTTAGGAATTACTGATGAGCGTGGCTATATCATTACAAATGAATTGATGGAAACATCTGTCAAAGGTATTTATGCTGCTGGTGATGTTCGTCAAAAAGTACTTCGCCAAGTTGTGACAGCTACCAATGATGGTGCAATTGTTGGTCAACAAGTTGGTCAAGGCTTAAATAATTAATAATTTTTGCAGGTCTTAATAAAGGCTTGCATTTTTTTATTTATACTTTTATTTTTATGATAACAAATTGAAAAATCGCGTTCAATACTGATGTTATTGACATTAATAACTTGGATACTTTTTTCAATAACTTCATTTTCAATAATTTTCATAGGCATTAAGGCGATACCATGACCATTTAAAACTGCCTGTTTAACAGATTCCCAACTATGACATTGCCAAGCAGGCTCCAAAAAAATATTATTATTTTTTAAGCATTCATCAAGTTGATTTCTTGTCCCACTACCTTGTTCACGATCAATAAAAGGATGTAAACTCAATTCAGTTAGGCTCATTACTTTAACGTTATTTAGAGGGTAATCTTGGGCACAAACAAAAACAACTCGATCTTTGATAACGGGTTCGACAATTAAATCTTGATTGATGATCGTACCTTCAACTAAAGCAATATCTAAAGTATTATTTAATAATTTTTCTTCAATAACATTAGTATTATCAATATAAACTTGAAAAGTAATATCTTGATATTTATCTTTTAATTTCTTTAAAATAGGTGAAATAAGAGTACTGCCGATTGTCAAAGTTGCACCAATCTTTAATGGGAATTGTTTGGTTTTAGTAAAGATATGTTCAATTTCATCATATAGATTCAATATCTGGTTGGCTTTAACTAGTAATGTTTGACCCTCTTCACTGATAAATAGTGTCTTTGAATAACGTTCAAATAATTTAACCTGATACTCATCTTCAATTTCTTGGATTTTTTGAGAAATAGTTGGCTGGGAGATGTATAATAATTTGGCCGCTTTTGACATTGATTTAGTTTTAGCAACCGTTTTAAAAATGGCTAAATGTTTTCGTGTAATCATTTTGAGACCTCCTGTGCTATTGGAAAAACCAATAGATATCATTAGATATTAATATTATTATAATAACATAGAAAGTGTTATAATCAAAATGTAAGCGTAGGCATTAGGAGGAAAAACGATGGGATATAAAGTAGGTTTTAAAGATGTAAATGATATTTTGGCGACGCTATCACAAGAATATGATATCTATGGACCAAAACGCTTTGAAAAACAAGGGCGTTATTCAGATACTGATATTATTCGCTATGATAAAATTAGTAAAATTGAAGAAGTAGTGTTTGATCAAAAATCTGATTTTCCAGCTAAAGAAGTAATTACCCCAATTACTCAATCTTTATTCTATTTTACAGAAGATGAATATCGTGAAAGTAAAGTAACTGATAAAAAGATATTGATTTTTATGAGACCTTGCGATGTTAATGCAATGGAACATCAAAATAAAATATATTTAGGAAATGGCGGGTACAGTGATCTTTATTATCAACGACTTCAAGAAAAAGTTAAGATAATTTTAATGGAGTGTACAAGTGGCTGGGACACTTGTTTTTGTGTTAGTATGCAAGCTAATAAAACGGACAATTATAGTCTGGCAATTCGTCATTTAGATAATGAGGTATTAATAGAAGTTAAAGAAAGTGAATTTGAAAAATATTTTATGGAAGCCCCTAAAGATGATTTTGAAGTTTCATTTATTGAGGAAAATGAAGTAAAAGTAACAGTTCCTGAAATCAAGGACAAGGAAACGTTATTAAAATTAAAACAACATTCAATGTGGCAAACATTTAATTCACGCTGTATTTCATGTGGTGCTTGCACGATAGCATGTGCTACTTGTACATGTTTTACGACAACAGACTTAATTTATAATGAAAATGCTAGTATTGGAGAACGCCGAAGAACTGCAGCTTCATGCCAGGTCGATGGTTTTAGTGATATGGCAGGAGGTCATGCCTTTAGGCCAACGGCTGGGGATCGAATGCGATATAAGATTCTTCATAAATTTCATGATTATAAAGCACGTTTTAATGATTATCATATGTGTGTTGGTTGTGGGCGCTGTACATCAAGATGCCCTGAATATATTTCAGTAACGGCAACAGTTGAGAAGATGGCTACGGCAGTGGCGGAAATTGAAGTGAAAGGAGATAACCATGAATAATCCAATCAAACCAATTCCAAGTACAATTCTTGAGATAAAACGAGAAAGTAATTTAGAGTATACGTTTAAAGTTGCTACAAATATTAAACCGGAACATGGACAGTTTCTCCAATTATCAATTCCTAAAATTGGTGAAGCACCAATCTCTGTTTCAGCCCAGGGTGAGGGCTGGTTAGATTTTACGATTCGTTCGGTTGGAAAAGTAACTGATGAAATTTTTAATAAGAAACCTGGTGATGTTCTCTTTATTAGGGGACCATATGGTAAAGGCTGGCCTTTAGAAGAAACCTTTAAAGGAAAACATTTAGTTGTAATAACTGGTGGTACAGGATTAGCACCAGTAAGAAGTATGCTAAATGAGTGCTTTGAAAATGATGGATATGTAAAAAGTTTAACTTTAATTGTTGGGTTTAAAAATGAGGCTGGAATTATTTTTAAAGAGGAACTAAATAAATGGCAAGAAAAATTTAATACTTTCTATACTTTAGATAAAGACCAAATTGAAGGATGGAACGTTGGTTTTGTAACCGATTTAGTTGAAAAAATTCCTTTTGATAGTTTTATGGGTAATTATGAAGTTATTATTGTCGGGCCACCGATGATGATGAAATTTACCGGAGAAAAGGTTGCTGGTTTAGGGGTACCTGATGAAAAAATTTGGGTATCTTTTGAAAGAAAAATGTCATGTGCAGTTGGGAAATGTGGACATTGCCGAATTGATGAAACATATGTTTGTTTAGATGGACCAGTATTTAATTATACAAAGGCTAAATATTTAGTAGATTAGGAGTAGCTGAAGATGAATCATGATATTGATATAAAAAAATTAAGAATAAATTGTTTTAGACAGTCTAAAGTGGCTGGTGAATTCATGTTACAGATGCGGGTGCCAGGATCAATGATTGCGGCTAAATATTTGCAAGTAGTTCAAGACATCGCAGAAAACTGGGGAAACGGAACATTTCATATTGGAATGCGACAAACTTTGAATATTCCCGGAATAAAATATGAATACATTGGTGAAGTAAACAAGTATATTAAAGATTATATTAAAGAAGTAGAAGTCGAAATGTGTGATGTTGATATGGATGTTACTGATTATGGCTATCCTACTATTGGAGCTCGTAATGTTATGAGCTGTATTGGTAATACTCATTGTATCAAAGCAAATGTGAATACGTATCAGTTAGCAAGAAAAATTGAAAAAATTATTTTTCCTAGTCACTATCATATTAAAGTATCAGTATCGGGATGCCCTAATGATTGTGGAAAAGGTCATTTTAATGATTTTGGAATCATGGGGATCGCGAAGATGGAGTATCATCCAGAAAGATGTATTGGCTGTGGTGCTTGTGTGCGAGCTTGTCAACATCATGCGACTAGAGTACTTTCACTAAATGCTGATAATAAAGTAGATAAAGATACTTGTTGTTGTGTTGGATGTGGAGAGTGTGTTATTGCTTGTCCAACTGGTGCCTGGACACGTAAACCAACTAAATTTTATCGTGTTACTCTAGGTGGACGTAGTGGAAAACAGTATCCAAGAATGGGGAAAATTTTCTTAAATTGGATTACCGAAGATGCATTACTACAAGTGTTTAGCAATTGGCAAAAGTTTTCTGCCTGGGTGATGGATAACAAACCTGAATATATTCATGGTGGACACTTAATTGATATTGCTGGATATCCTAAGTTTAAAGAATTGATTTTAGATGGCGTTGAATTAAATCCTGAGTGTCTTGTGGCAGAAGAATTGTATTGGACTGAAAGTGAACAACGTGCCAATATCCATTTAAAACCGCTTGAACAACATAAAAAAGCAGGACCACAAAATTAAAACCACGATTTCGTGGTTTTTTAAAGGTTTATGGAGTTCGCAGTAATTGGTGTTAGCCACAAGCAATTAGCATTGGATAAACGTTCCTTATTTAGTTTTACAGATACTCAAAAATTAGAATTTTCAAGTTTATTATTAACCTATGGTATTGAACAAGTTCTTATTTTATCAACTTGTAATCGAAGTGAAGTTTATTTGATGTATCAAACAGATATTGATTTCTTACCATCTATTTATTTAAATTATTTTAATCAAGCTGAGGCGCCATTATATGTTAAAACTGGTGATGAAGCTTTTAGGCATCTATTAAAAGTAACCTGTGGATTAGAATCGATGCTGATTCGTGAAGATCAAATATTAGGACAAGTTAAGCAGGCATATGATTTTACTTGTAGAATGTCTTTAGGGGGAAAAGAGTTATCTTTGATTTTTCAAGAAACTCTTAATTTTGTCAAAAAGATGAAGCACAAATATCAGCAGCCGTCAATCTCATTGACTCATTTAGCCGTTGAACATTTAAAAAAAGTATCAAACTTATATAATAAAAAAATTATGATTTGTGGTGCCGGTGAAATTGCGACATCATTTATCCCATATTTATATGATAATAATGAATTAATTTTTTCTAATCGAAATAGTGACAAACTTGTTAAATTAAAACAACAGTATCCTAAAATAAAAATTATTCCCTTTAATCAAAGAAAGATCTTGTTGGATCAAGTTAATATTTTAATAAGTGCTACAGCGAGCCCGCATCTAATCTTTAATCGTGATGATTTTATAAATTCACAATTAATAGCGATTGATTTGACGATTCCTCGTGATATTGATAAAACTGCTTCTATTCAATGTATTGATTTAGATACATTAAACCATGAGGTTGCAGTCAATAATCAATTACGAAGTAAAGATGTAGAAAAAATAAATTCAGAAATTGATATTAAGATCAGGGAAGTAAGAACAAAGCTTGATAGTATCAAATATGATTATGTGATACAATCTTTACAGGCAAAAAGTATGCAGTTAGCTAATCAAACTTATGAAATTTTGGTTAATAAACTATCTTTAACTGCTCGTGAGCGCCATATATTAGAAAAAACATTAAAAGCATCATTTATGCAAATAATGAAAGATCCGATACATTGTGTAAAAACTAATCAAATCAATGATCTTGAAGTAATAAATAAACTATTTAGTCTTAAAGAGGATAATGAAGAATGAAAATAATTGTTGGTAGCAGAGGCTCAAGTCTTGCGTTAAAACAAACTGAATATGTAATTGAAAAACTCCAAAGGGCATATCCAGAAAATGAATACGAAATTAAAGTCATTCATACCATTGGTGATAAAATGCAACATATTGCTTTGGACAAAATAAACGATAAAGGTGTTTTTGTTAAAGAAATCGAAAAAGAACTATTAGAGCATACAATTGATCTTGCTGTCCATAGTTTAAAGGATATGCCAAGTGATAATCCTGCTGGTTTAGTATACGCTAAAACGTTAGCTCCTAGTGATTATCGTGATTGCTTAGTATTAAAGAATTGTTCTTCATTAGCAAGGCTGCCTCAGCATGCAACGATTGCAACAGGAAGCAAGCGGAGAAAATATCAACTATTAAAACTCCGCCCTGATTTAAAAATCGTTGATATTCGTGGAAATGTTAATACTCGTCTGCAAAAGATGGCAAATCAAGAAATCGATGGTCTAGTACTTGCAAGTGCTGGGCTAAAACGTTTAGGCTTGGAAGATTTAATTAGTGAGTATTTAGATGAGACAAAAATGATTCCTGCCTGCGGTCAAGGCATATTAGCAATTCAAGTTCGTCAAGATAGTGAATTATTGACGATGATCAATAATATAAGTGATGAAATTACAACAACACGAATGGAACTGGAACGTTTATTTTTAAAAACAGTAAATGGCAGTTGTCATATTCCCGTTGGCGGTTATGCAAAAATTATTGGAGATCAGGTACATTTTTACGGATTGTTAGGGAATGAAGATGGAACGGTTTTAAAAAACATTGATAAGAAATTTAGTTTAAAAGATGCAAGCGAGGAAGTAACAGCACTTGCTGAAATGTTAATGAGGGAAGTTTATGAACGGTAGAGTCTATTTAGTCGGTGGTGGTCCAGGAGCAATCGATTTATATACAGTTAAGGCGCTCGAATGTATAAAAAGTGCTGACTGTATAATTTATGATCGGCTAATTGATCCCGCAATATTAAATTATTGTAAGGAAACATGTGAGAAAATCTATGTGGGTAAAGCTTCAAATAACCATACTTTAGCTCAGTATAATATTAATCTTCTGTTAATTGAAAAAGCTCGACAATATGCACAAGTCGTTCGATTAAAAGGTGGCGATGTCTATGTTTTTGGTCGTGGTGGCGAAGAGGCCTTGGCTTTATTCAAAGCAGGAATTGACTTTGAAGTTGTTCCGGGTTTAACTTCAGCTGTTGCTGGTTTATGTTATGCAGGTATTCCAATAACACATCGTGGGGTATCTTCTGGATTTATGGTAGTAACAGCTCACCATAAAAATAATCAAGCTTATGAATGGGATTATCAACAGTTTCTAGATGATAGCTTAACGTATATATTTATGATGGGACAACAAAAACTAGAACAAATCGTTACAAATCTTTTGGTGGCAGGAAAAGATAAGACTACTCCAATTGCTTTAATTTCCAACGCAACTCGAACAGAGCAGCGAAGTATTTATGGAACACTAGAAAATATTATCGATAAATTTAAAGATAGTTATTTGTGCTCGCCTATGTTGATTGTTGTTGGTGCAGTAGTAGCACTTCATCATGAATTAGATTTTTTTCAAAGAAAAATACTACTAAACAAAAAGATACTGGTTGCATGTGTTAGTGATCAAGAATTACCAATCAGTAAGTATTTCAAAGAACAGGGGGCGGCAGTTAAACAGGTTCAGTTAGGGAAGGTCAATTACCTGAATTCTCAGCAAAAATTAGATTTAAATCATAAATTAATTGTTTTTACCAGCCAAAATGGTATTAGAGGATTTTTTAATTATTTAAAGATGCAAAGGGTTGATCATCGTAGTTTGACAACAGTTCGTTTTGCTTGTATTGGTGAAAAGACAGCCAACTTGTTACAACTATATGGATATTATAGTGATTTAATTAGTCCTAAAGCAAATAGTGAAGATTTTAATAATTATTTAAAAAATAAACGGATGGATAGTGAAAAAATGATTATTGTTCGTGCTAAGGAACATAGTAAGATAAAAAAACGAGCAGAAGATCATGAATTAATTGTTTATGAAAATAAAGAATTAATAATTGTTGAAGAAGAGTCATATCATTTAGCCTGTTTTACTTGTGCTTCATCAGTTGAACGTTTAGCAAAATATCCAAGTACTTTTAAGATTGCTTTGTCAATTGGACCAATGACGACTCAGGCGCTTAAAAAATATTATCCGCATGTGAAGATTATTGAAGCTAAAGATAATAGTTATGAAGGAATGATTGCGATTATAAAGGAGAATATTAATGTTTTATAGAGGAAGAAGATTACGTAATAAAAAGGTACCAAGAAATTTGATCAAAGAAAATCGTTTATCAGTGGAGCAATTAATCAGCCCAATATTTGTGGTTGCAGGAAATAATATTAAAAAAGAGATATCTTCATTAGAGGGAATATACCATTATTCTATTGACCGTCTTAATGAGATAATTAAAGAATTACAGAGAGCTGGAATTAATGCGTGCATTCTTTTTGGAATTCCCGAACATAAAGATGAATTAGGGACTGAAGCATACAATGATGATGGAATCATCCAAAGAGCAATTAGAGAAATCAAAAAAATCGCTCCAGAAATGTATGTGATCGGTGATGTTTGTATGTGTGAATATACAGATCATGGACATTGCGGGATTTTGGATCGTGATGGTTGTGTGATTAATGATGAAACTTTATTATATTTAGGCAAGATTGCAGTAAGCTATGCTAAAAGTGGGGTAGATATGGTAGCTCCAAGTGCAATGATGGATGGTGAAATTCTTGCTATAAGAAAAGCACTTGATGAAACGGGATTTAAAGATTTACCAATCATGGGTTACAGTGCTAAATATGCTTCCTCTTATTATGGACCATTCAGAGCGGCTGCTAATAGTGCTCCTTCATTTGGAAACCGTTCAAGTTACCAAATGGATATAGCTAATGGTAATGAAGCGATGCGAGAAATACAAGCTGATATAGATGAAGGTGCTGATATTATTATGGTAAAGCCGGCATTAGCTTTTCTCGATGTAATCAAGGAGGCAAAACTTAGTTTTAATATGCCAATCTGCGCTTATAATGTCAGTGGTGAATATGCAATGCTTAAAATGGCAGTTAAGCAGGGAATAATGAAAGAAGCAGTAATAGAGGAATCGTTATTAGCAATAAAACGAGCTGGGGCTGATATGATTATCACTTACTTTGCACTTGAATTAGCTCAAAAATGGCAAGGTGATCATCATGACTAATCAAGAAATATTTGAAGAAGCTTGTCAATATATTCCAGGTGGTGTAAACTCACCAGTCCGAGCTTTTAAATCAGTTGGTGAGATTCCAGTTTTTGCAAAAAAAGGTGATAAGGCGCATTTGTTTGGTGAAGATGGAGTTGAATATATTGATTATATTTGTTCTTGGGGACCACTTATTTTAGGGCATAATCATCCAGTCGTTCAAAATGCAATTATTGAAGCGAGTCAGTTAGGAACAAGCTTTGGACTACCAACTAAGTTAGAAGTAGCAATGGCTAAATTGATTGTTGACAGCTATCAAGGAATTGAAATGGTAAGAATGGTTAATTCAGGAACAGAAGCTACAATGAGTGCTTTAAGAGTAGCTCGAGGCTTTACTGGTCGGAATAAAATTATTAAATTTGAGGGCAATTATCACGGACATAGTGATGGTTTATTAGTTAAGACTGGTTCAGGAGCATTAACTTTTAATCTTCCAACTAGTCCGGGAATTCCCCAGGAAATAATTTCTCAAACAATAATCTGCAAATATAATGATTTAAGCTCTGTAATAGCAGCAGTAGAACAAAATAATAAAGATATTGCCGCAATTATTTTAGAGCCTGTTGCAGCCAATATGGGAATAGTTCCAGCGACTAAAGAGTTTTTAACCGGATTACGTACATTATGTGATCAAAATGGAATTGTTTTGATCTTTGATGAAGTAATTACAGGGTTCCGTGTCTCTTATCATAGCTGTCCAGATTATTTAGGAGTTATTCCCGATATGGTTTGTTTTGGTAAAATTATTGGAGGTGGGCTGCCAGTTGGAGCATACGGCGGAAAAAAAGAAATTATGAGTTTAGTTTCACCTCAAGGGCCGGTTTATCAAGCAGGAACGCTATCAGGTAATCCATTAGCTATGTCTGTTGGTTTAGCACAATTAAGCTATTTAAATAATCATCCTGATGTTTATGAATATATAAACAAAGCAGCAAATTATTTAGAAAATGGAATTAAAACTATTTTATCTACATTATCATTAGATTATCAGGTGCATCGTTGTCAAAGTTTATTGACGCTATTTTTTACCAATAAACCAATTACTACTTTTGAAGATGTTCAGACTTGTAATACTGAAATGTATGCTTTGTTTTTTAGAGAAATGTTAAGACAGGGAATTTTAATTGCTCCTAGTCAATTTGAAGCATGGTTTGTAAGTGCTGCTCATAGCCAAATTGATCTCGACAATACTTTAAATGCAATAAAAAAAGCACTGGTGAAATGTCATGATGCCTTGGTTGATTAATTTTAAAGATAAAACAGTTGTTATAGTTGGCGGTGGTGCGGTTGCTAGTCGTAAAGCATTGCAGTTTCTTAAAGAAGGGGCTAAAGTAAAGATAATTGCTTCTCGCATTGATAGAAAGCTCGAGGCTTTAGAGGTAGAAAAGTATCTGACAGATTATCAGCCTAAATATCTTCAAAATGCTTTTTTTGTTTATATTGCAACTGATGATTGTGAATTAAATAACCAGATAATTAGAGATGCTGATGAATTAGGAGTATTGTGTGCTTGTGCTACTTCAAGTATGGCATCTTTAAAGGCCATGAAGGTAGTAGAAACGGAAAATCTGCTTTTAGGTATATCAACAAAGGGGCAGTATCCAGCTTTTACTAAAAAATTAGCTTATGAATTAGAACAATATGATGATTATTTATCTGCTTTAAGTAATATTCGTAGGCTGGTTCTTTTAAATAATTTGGTAAATAAACATGATCGAAAACAGTTTTTTAAGCAGCTGATGTATTTTGAAAAAACAGAATTAGATATGTTACTAATGTTTATTTTAGAAAAAGAAGGACGTCTATTAATTTTTACAGCACAGTGTATGAATGTGATTGATTACTTTGCTGAACAAGTATCTGCGATGTCTCTATGTTTAAAGGAAATAGATTTTCAAGATAAATTAAAAATATTAATGATGTTAAAAATAAAATGGCAGATTCAGCCAATGGTCATTTCATATGGAAAGATCTATGATAAAATATCTAAAATGTGTTCACCAAAAGAAGTAGCAGCACCACTTTTTAACAGTGAGATTCTTTTAGAACAACTTTATTCTAATAAAGTAAAACGCTTATTTATAATTCACCCACGGAGTAATAGTAAACTATTTGATATTCTTAGTAGGTATGGTTCAGTATGTGCGTTTAATACTAAAATAATAGGTGAATATGAACAAATCATTCCTTTTGTATTGTTGCCAGGATATCATTATCAAAATGACATTTTGAAGGCAATAGAAAATGTTAAAGGACAGTTAACCCCAGTATTATTAGAGGATAAACAAGTTGTAGCACTACTAACAAAAGAAATTTCAAGACGTTTTGGATTAGAAAAGGTTGCTATATAGTTAGTAATCTTTTCTTTTTGGGAATAATTAGGTTAAAATATATACAAAGGAATGATTAGATGAAAGATTTTGGAGAGTTAAAACAAAAAATACAAGAGTGTCGCTATTGTCAAAGACAATTTGGATATGAACCTCATCCTGTTGTCTGGGGCAAACCTAATGCTAAGATCATGCAAATTAGTCAAGCCCCTTCATTAAATGTCCACAATACTTTAAAACCATTTAATGATTTAAGTGGGAAAAAACTTCGTGAGAAGTGGTATGATATAGATGATGAAACATTTTATGATCAAAATAATTTCTATATTGCTTCTTTGGCTCACTGTTATCCTGGTAAATCTAAAAGTGGTGGGGATCGTTTGCCGCCAAAATGCTGTAGTGAAAAGTGGTTAAGGCAAGAAATTGACATAGTTGATAACCAAATTTATATCATCATTGGTAGTTATGCCGCTAAGAAAATATTTCCTAATCAAAACTTTGTTGATTTGATTTTTAATGATCAAGTTTTTAATGGGAAACCTGCATATGTTCTTCCGCATCCTTCACCATTGAATCGGCGCTGGTTTAAAACATATCCAGAATTCGAAGCTAAACGAGTTAAAGAAATCAGGGCAGTAATAAAGAGTTTAATTTAGATAGGGCTATTTCGATTGAAAATAGCTTTTTATTTTAGTAAAATGGTAGCAGTATGAAAAGAGGTAAGAAAAATGAGTCAAGAAGAAATATTAAGTTATATTAATGATAGTCTTGTAATTAATGGTTCTTTTTATTCAAATCAGAATCTTCCTAATCAAATTAGTAATGCAATTTATACTTTTGGTGATTATAATGTTTTTGAAATCCTTGCATTTATTGATGCTACCAAAGAACAAGATGGCAGCCGAGGAATGATCATCACTCCAGCACAAATATATTTTAAGTTTGGTCAGGCTGGGATAATTGAATATCAAAAGATTATTTCTTTAGGATTGGAAAAACATCGTAATGATTCAATAATCAAAGCTATTATCAAATTAGAGGAGATAACATATACTTTTAGTAACCAGATAATCGACCCTAAAGTATTCGTTACAATGTTATCAAAAATTACTGGTATTGAAATAGAGATGATCATGGATACTCATGAAAAAGTAGAGTATTATACGAGGATTGTATTAAATGATCTTGAAAATGATGAATATGAAGATATTGTATTAACTCCAACTCAAAACAATAGTATCAAAGAGTTTTATAAGGAATTAGAGATGGTTCAGCAATTAGCTGATGAAGATTATCAATATGAATTAGAAAATATTTGTAATCGAGCACTTGAATTTTTTGATGTATTAGGGTTAGATAGTGATGAAATTGATGGTTTATTAGAATGTCAAAATCAATTTAATCAAAAAAATATTGAAGAAGAACAAAAGATAGATAATGCTCAGCAGTTTTATAATGATATGATGAATAAGTATCAACAAGGTGATAGTGAGATGTTCAACCGAGTTAAGAGTATAATGTCATCAATGGGAATAGATGAAAATGATTTAGCAGGGAAAAGTCCAGAAGAAATCGAGGATTTTTTATGTGGTAAATTTGGTATTTCAAAAAGTATGCTTGAAAAACTAGCAGGAAGGTTTAATAAAGGTACAGTGAAACACTGATTTAATAGCAGTGTTTCACTGTTTTCATAAAAAGACCTCTTTAACAAGCAAATGCTCATTAAAGAGGAATAATTAAGTTTATTTAGTTTTAGGTTTATTATTACTGTTTTTATTAGCGATAGTACGAACAACTTCACCTAAATCGGCACCAGTTAGATCTTTTAAAACTTCAAACCCATTAGCAGCAACATCACTAACAATTTTACTAACTTTACTTCCGCCATCACCGCTACCGTTATCAATAACAGTAATCTTGTCGATTTGTTCCATTGGTTTGGCAATTTGTGCCATAATTTCTGGGAGACGTTCAACTACCATTGACATCATTGCGGCCTCACCATATTTTTCCATGGCTTCGGCTAAACGGTCTTTGGCCTCGGCTTCGGCAATTCCCTTAGCTTTTAAAGCTTCGGCTTCAGCTTCCCCTTGTGCTCGAATAGCTTCGGCTTCAGCTTTAGCTTCTAATAATTTGGCGTCAGCGCGTGCCTGAGCTTCGATTTTTAATGCTTGAGCTCGAGCTTCGGCTTCTTTAATCGATTTTATTTTATTTGCTTCAGCTTGAACCTCAGTTTCATATTTTTTAGCGTCAGCTGGTTTTTTTACAGATGCCACTAATTGTTCTTCAACTACTTGTGCTTCTTTTTTTGCTAATTCAACATTACGATCAGCAACGATTTTATTATTTTCAATTTCTTGAAGCTTGTATGAAACATCGGCATTGGCTTTGATTTTATCTTGTTCGGCACGATATTGTTCCATTCGAATTGTTTTATCACGATCACTTTGAGCAATTTCTGCTTCAGCTTCTAATTTAGCTTTTTGCCCCTCGCGTACTGCAGCAGCAGTTTTAACTTCGGTATCTCTTGCTCTTTCAGCGCTAGCAATATCAGCATCTGCTTTTGATTGGGCGATTTGAGGGATTGCCCGGTTTTCTAAATATCCCCCTTGAGTAGCAATTTTTAATACTGTATATGATAACAAACGTAATCCCATGTTATCTAATTCTCGTGTAATACTGTCTTCAATTGAGTTTTCGAATGCGACACGATCTTCATTAATTTGTTCTACGGTTAATGTAGAAACAATTCCCCGAAGTTTACCTTCCAAGATTTGTTCAACTACAGTTTTAATATTTTGAGTAGTACGATCAGCATTACCACTGCAAAATTGCTCGACTGCAATTAATACTTTCTCTGGATTATTGTCAACTTTAACAACTGCAGTACCAGCAATATCAACAAAAATTCCTTGTTTTGAAGGTGCTTCAGTGATATCAGTGGTCATTGAAACAGCTTCTAATGAAATGATACAAGATGTTTCAAGAAATGGTACTTGAATACCCCCTTTACCCGTTAGAACACGTTTCTTTAATCCGGTGATAACTAAAGCTTTGTCAGCAGGAACTCTTTTCCAGCATGTCAATAAAATAATAATAAGTAGTAGAACAATAGCTACAGCAATAACAATAGTCATGTGTTCTGTAAAGAAATTATCTGAAATCATTTTTTCTCCCCTTTTCTAAAGTGTTATGGTTTTAAGATAATCACTTTGATAATTTTGAATATTTTCAATGGTTACATCGTGAGTATAATTATCAGAGTAATATACTTTGATTTGGCGATTTGTATAATCAAGGTAACCATAATATCCCTTATTAGAATCTCTTTCTTTGATGACCATAATGTCATCATATGGCAGTTTTAAATAAGCTTGATAATAATAATGTTTAAATAAAATTTCCGCATTTGTTTCTAAAAAATCAATACTATCAACATTCATATAGATATCAATATCTGATAAATTAGTGAAGACATCTAATGCCGGATCTTCAAAATTATAAAATGCAATAGTCTCTATAGTTAATTCTTCCTCATCAATAATGGAGCAATAATAAGTATCATTAGGAACGATTAAAACATTATTTGTATAGCCATTGTCAAGATACTTGATATACAAATAATACTCAGAATCATTCCTGATTTCTAATAAATCATCATTACCTCTTGTAACACTAATTAAATCAAGATAATTTAAGCCATCTTCAACATAATTTAAATATGTGATAGCAACATTGTAATTTTCATTATTTTCAATATTATCCAGATAGCTCAAATCGTTTGAACTAGGTTCTTGCAAAACGGCATCATTGACTAGATAATTTAAATTATTATATAAATAGGTATTATTAGTAGATTCATTATCTTGATTAGAGGCAATAAAATAAATTAACCCAAAGACGACAACTATTATAATTAAAACAATTAGCCTTTTATGATTACTGCTTTTATCATAATCACGACTTTGGTGCTGGTATTTTTTTGCGGCTTGTTTAACTTCTGCCGTAGTTTTTTTGGAATGATTACGCAATTTCTCTTTACGCAACTTGTTTTGTTGTTCTTGGGTCTTTCTTTTTTGACTTTGTAGTTTCGCTTCCTGTTTTTTTTGAAGAACTCGTGCTTCTTCTTTTTCTCTGATTGCTTTTTGCTCATTAGCGATTTGTTTATCAAATTTAGACTTGTACTGGTTCATTAAGCTGTCAAAATCAGTACTTTGCTGCGGTTCGATTGCTTGGCTGCCATGCTGGTAAAAATTTAAGTATTGATCAATTAAAGTGTCGATCTTATCCTTTTTATCCATAGCCTCACCCCTCTGTATTTAATTAAATTGTATCATATAACTACATCTTTCGACTATTAATATTTCTTAAAATTAGTATCAGTTCAAATAATTATATATATGAGTTACAAAGCATAAATATACTTGCAAAAATGTCGATAATTATTGTTAAAACTTTTTAAATAAAGTACACTTATCAGTGTATTTTTGGTAAAATGTTCATAGAAAGAGAAGTGAAGATTATGGATCAAGTAGAAATAGTAATTGTAACTGGGATGTCAGGTGCAGGGAAGACTAGCGCGATGGCCTGTTTTGAAAATCTGGCATACCGTTGTATTGATAATTATCCGGTTGCCTTATTGACTGAATTTGCGGAATTAGTGCAGGATAATCCCAAATACCAAAGAGTAGCGATGGCAGTAAGTTTGGATGATGCACTTAAAGCAATTAGATTATTATCAAATTTAGATTGGATTCATCTAACTGTCGTATTTTTAGATTGTGATGATGAAGTTCTAGTTAAAAGATATAAAGAAACAAGAAGGTCTCATCCTTTGTTGATTTCAAATAAAGCGTCTTCTTTAATTGAAGCAATAGAGTTTGAACGACGTTTAGCAGAGCCGATTTCACGATTAGCACATTTAGTAATTGATACAACAAAATTAAAAGGAGCAAGATTCCAAAATTTATTAGAAGATTATTTTAGTAAAGGGAAAATTGACCCATTTAGAATAACCTTTGAATCATTTGGATATAAACATGGGGTACCCAAAGATGCAGATTTATTATTTGATGTCAGATTCTTACCAAACCCTTTTTACATTGAAGAATTACGTCATTTAACAGGAAATGATCAAGCTGTTTATGATTATGTAATTGATAAAGAGGAAACAAAAGTCTTTATTGAAAAGATGACTGTTTTATTTGATTATTTATTAAAAGAATATGAAAAAGAAGGTAAGATGCATTTAATTATTGGAATTGGCTGTACTGGAGGACAACATCGTTCAGTTTCGTTAACTAATTATTTTGCTGATCACTACAGTAAAGTTTATCAAGTTCATCGGTTACACCGTGATGCAGATCATTAAGGATTAAGATGGTATCTTTTTCAAGAGTTGTCAAAGAAGAAGTAGTTTTTAATGATTTTGAATCATGTTGTCAAAGAGCAATGTTATGTGCAGTAATTAAGATCAATGGGACATTATCGCTATCAAATCATGGTCTTTCTTTAACGATTAGAACAGAGAATGCTAAGATTGCATCAAAAATACATAAAATGTTAAAAGAAGAGTATGATCCTCAGATCGAATTTCTTGTTTCAAGAAAAATGAAACTAAAGAAAAATAATGTTTATATTTTAAAGGTTACTAAAGCAAGGGAAATTTTAGATGATTTATCATTGATGGATGGTTTGGGGTTTAATCAGATTCCTAATCCCAAGATTATTGAAAAGGAATGTTGTACAAGAGCTTATTTAGCAGGGGCATTTTTATCATGTGGAAGTGTTAATAATCCTGAAACATCAAATTATCATTTAGAAATGAGTTTTAATGAAGAAGAATTTGCTCAGTTTATTGCTGATTTAATTAATCGGTTTGAGTTAAATGCAAAGATTATTAAACGTCGTAATAAGTATGTAGTTTATTTAAAGTCTTCAGAAAAGATTGGTGATTTTTTACGGGCAATCGGAGCGAGCCAGTCAGTAATGAATTTTGAAAGTACTCGAATTGATCGCAGCATGTCAAATACTGTAAATCGCTGGAATAATTGTGATATTGCTAATGAAATGAAATCAATGGCAACAGCAAATAAACAATTAGAAGATATTGAGACGGTAGATATGTTTCTTGGTTTAGACATGCTTGATGAAAAAACACGTGCTGTTGCTTTAATTAGAAAAAAATATCCTGAATTAACATTAAATGAGCTGACTGAAGTTTATTATGAAGAAACTGGACAAACAATAAGTAAGTCCGGCTTGCATCATCGATTTAAGAAAATAAGTGAAGAGGCTAAACGATTGATCCAAATGGAGAGTGATTAAAATGGATAAAATTGAAGTTAAGTTTGGTCATCGTATTAAAGAATTGCGCTTGAAGCAAAATATTTCTCAAGAAGAATTGGCTTTTCGTTGCGGGTTATCAAAGAACTATATATCAGATGTTGAACGTGGAACAAGAAATGTTTCATTGAAATCAATTGAAAAAATAGCTAATGGTTTTGCGGTAAACCTAAAAGAATTATTTGATTTTAAATGATAAACGTGTATTATATCTATATATAAAGGAGTTGATTTGATGCCACTGTATTATGTGATTTTGATAATTTTAATCATTATTGTTATCTTAAGTTTGATTTTAAATCTACTTACTAATCCGATTGTTTGGATAATTATTGCGATATTAGTTGTTTGGTCAGCGATAAAAAGATATCTTTATACTAAACAGTTAGAAGAATATAACAAAGAATTTCAAAGAAAAACTGAAGAAAAGAAAAAGGCTTATTATAGCCAAGAAGAGTATCGTCGTGGTAGTGATGATATAATTGATGTCGATTATCAAGAATTTGATGAAGATGATAAATAATCATCTTCATTTTTTGTCTGCAATAAACCCCCAGCTAGGCTGGGGGTCTCAAAAAGCTTTAGCGGAGTGATAATGAAAAACCTCACGTGATATAATATAAATGCGGCTACCAACTGCAAAAATAAGATATCACGGAGGAAATGACAAATGAATAAACAGTATTCAGATGACTTACATAGTTTATCACACACAAAATGGAGGTGCAAATATCATATTGTATTTGCACCAAAATATAGAAGAAGAGCATTTTATGAAGCAAGAAGGGTAGAGGTAGGAGCAATACTAAGACAATTATGTGAATGGAAAGGCGTAAATATAATAGAAGCGGAAGTATGCATAGATCATGTACATATGTTAGTAGAAATACCGCCCAAATATAGTGTTTCAGGGTTTATGGGGTTTTTAAAGGGAAAAAGCAGTCAAATGATATATGAAAGATGGGCAAATACAAGATATAAGTACAGACATAGAGAGTTCTGGTGTCAAGGATATTATGTAGATACAGTAGGAAAGAATACGAAAAGAATAAAAAATTATATAGCGAATCAATTAAAAGAAGATCAGGAAAGAGAACAGCTGACACTGGATTTGGAAGACCCGTTTAAAAAAGGAAAAGGGAAAAACTAAATAAATACAGAGTGCATGCGGTAGCCGTAGGCATAAGGAATGTCTTGAGACATGCGCTCTGAGAGCAGGGCTATGCCCGCAAATGTAAAACCACCGGCTTAGCCGGTGGATATTTATTAAAAAGGTGGATCGTTAATCCACCTTAAAGTTATGAAGTTCTTTTTTTATTAAGATTACTGCAATGACACTGGCAATTCCTTCGGCAATAACAAATGAAAGCCAAATTCCATTAAGCCCTATTACTTTCAATAAAATATAGGCTAAAGGTAAAGTAATAATAAATTGTCGCAATAGTGAAATCGTCAATGATTGACGTCCCTTACCTAAAGATTCAAAAACTCCGGAGATAACGACTCCCATTGTAGAAAGAATAAAACATGGTGAAATCACTCGAAGACCAATAATACCAATTTCTAATAATTGTTCAGTTGCATTAAACCATGATAGGACTAATTCTGGCAATCCCATAAAAATAATTGTTCCACAACATAAGATCACCGCAGTAGAGATAATTGAAACTTTGATAATCTTTTTAACACGATCAAAATGCCTAGCTCCATAATTATAACTAATTAATGGTCGCATTCCCTGAATCAATCCATTAGCTGGCATGTAAATAAATGATTGAAGCTTGAAATATATCCCAAAGAAAGCGATTGCCGTTTGTGATACTGTCGCTAACAAACTATTAAGTAAAGCAACTAAGATAGATGGTAATGATGTCATCACCCCTGATGGGATTGCAATTGAATAGATATTTTTAATAATTTGTGCATTTGGTTTAAAATTTTTTAAAGATACTTTGATACGTGAAGTTTTTCTAAATAAGATAATTGCTAGTAAACAGGCAGTCATCTGACCGATGATTGTCGCAATTGCAGCTCCAGCAACCCCAAACTCTAAGTAACCGTTTATTCCAAAAATTAAAATAGGGTCGAGGATAATATTGACAATTGCTCCAATTCCTTGTAAAAACATGGGAATCATCATATTCCCAGTAGCTTGAAACATTTTTTCAATAGTAATATGAATAATAGAACCAAAGGTAAAGGTAATCACGATTGACCCGTATGTAATTGCATAATCTAAAACAGTTGGGTTAGTAGTAAACATCAAAAAGAACGGTTTCATTAAAAAGATACCAATAAAAACAAATAATAAAGAGTGAAGAATAGCTAAAAAAATCCCATGATCACTAATATAATTAGCTTGTTTTTCATCACTGGCACCTAAACTTTTAGCAATCAATGCGTTAATTGCTACCCCGAGACCTACTGAAAAAGCTAATGACAGGTTTTGAAGTGGAAATGCTAATGATAAGGCGGTTAATGCTTCCTCTCCCAATTTAGCAACAAAAATACTATCAATAATATTGTACATTGATTGAATTAACATTGAAATCATCGGGGGAATTGCCATTTTCATTAATAATGGGAAGATGGGCTTGTGAGCCATCATATCATATTCTTGATTCATAAGTTCTCCTTCCTTCGCAAAAAAAAGCTATAACCTCCCGTTTATAACTCAGAAACGTGGAAAAGCTATAGCTTATTATTTAAGCGGTTTATTAAGTTTGCACATCAAGCATAACGTAATTTTATCATGATGTCAATTAGATAATTTTATCTTTTTAAGACTTGATCAAAGCGTTGATACAATCAAGATAGAAATGGGTAATCTGAGTCGTTGCTCTGTTCATGGTACTGTAAAACCATTTGACCAATTTCTTTACCAAAAATATCATTGATCATTTTATAGGATTCTAGAGAGTATTTATGATTTTTTTCAGCAGTTGTTAAAGGACCTGTTTTAAGCAGAATACTTGTAGGAATATTAATTTTTCAATATTGTGAAGTATGGAAGAAATTATTTAATCTGGTATCAGACATATTTAACTCATGAGCAGCTTTCATTGCTAATTTTTGAACTCAAATGCAATGTTCTTTGGTATGTTAACCTTTAGCTTGAAGTATTGTCATGATTGTATTTAACATAGTGATTAGCTTTTTATGATAATATAACTCATTATTGCTGTACAATTAAAAACAGTAGCTTTAATAATTTGAAAAGGATATTGTATTGTGATTGGGGAATTATTAAAATATCACTAGGGATCGATAGTTTGTTTTTTCAACCAGATAATATTACGTAAGTTTCTGTGGCGTCTCGAGTATCTAAAGCACCAAAGACACTATGCAGGATTCGGTAACGAACTGCCTTAATGCTATTTGCACAAAAAGTAATCTAGAACCATTTTCTTTAACTATTAGTTAATCCTTTCATTGAATTGTCCTTCTGATTATTTAATTAATTGTATAAAAAGAATATTATGGTGTTGATTTATATTGGTTAGATAAAATCGTTATTATGGGTAGCCCCAAGATTATACCTTTTATTTTAAGTGAAATATCGTTATAATTAGAGTTAGGTGAAATTATGAAAAAAATTAAAGAAATAGTCGTTGTTGAAGGTAAAACAGACACAGCCTTATTAAAAGAATTATTTGAAGTAGATACGATTGAGACACACGGATTAGCATTGGATCAACAAACATTAGAATTAATTCAAGAAGCAAGTAAAAGTCGAGGAATTATTGTTTTGACAGACCCTGATTTTCCAGGGAAAAAAATTCGTGATCAAATTCAAGCAGTTGTCCCTAACTGTCAACATGCTTTTGTTGCTAAAAAGGATGCTAGAGGTAAGAAGAAATTAGGTATTGCTGAAGCTAATAAAGAAGCTGTGATAGAAGCATTAGAAAATGTAGTTTCTTTTGATGTTAATCGAGAAAGCATTACTTGGAGTGAATTTGTTGCTTTAGATATTATTGGTAATAAGCAAAGAAGATTGATGGTGTATGAGGCATTTAATTTGGGTTATGGGAATGTCAAAACACTTTTTAAACGATTAAATATGGTTGGAATCACTAAAGAACAGGTGTTAGGGAGGTTAAATGATGGATCTAGGTAAACATAATGGTTATACATTTAAAGTAAGTAATGAATTTAAAGGGGAATATCTAGTCCCGATTATTGATAATTTAAAAGTGAAGTATCGTGATTTTTATGATGACTATGATGAAGTATATCATTGTAATCAGCTAGTACATATTTTAAAAGATGACCCTAATGTTAATGTTGATTATCATGTTATGTATAAGTATGATCAATGTGTTGGTTTAGCGATGGTAACAACGGGGAATATTGATTCTTCAAAATATTTTGATAAACCAGTCTTTGAACAAGGGGCTAATGCAATTGTTCTTAATTATTTCCATATTTCACCAAAGGCACGAGGAAATGGGAATTATTGGTTAAGAAATGTAATTATTCCTCATTATCAAGATAAAGAAGATTTGTATTTAAAGTCATCACATTCTAAAGCATTTAGTCTTTATCAACGTTTGGGTGAGGAGATTGGGTCGTATCAAACACTAAGTGATAATGGTGAATTTAAAAGAACAGGAAAGATTTTTAAAATCAAGGTGAATCAGTAATGAAGGAAATCGCAACTCCCTCGACAACAAAATATATTTTAGAAAAATATCATTTGAATGCGTTAAAGAAATATGGTCAAAATTTTTTAATTGATGTAAATATAATAAATAAGATCGTGACTAGTGCAAAGATTGATCAAACAACGGCGGTTATTGAAGTAGGACCGGGAATTGGCGCATTAACACAAGTATTAGGGCGTTATAGTGGAAAAGTTACTAGTTTTGAAATTGATGAGCGTTTTATGCCCGTGTATCAGGAGTTTTTAAATCAAGATAATATTGAAATTATCTTTGGTGATTTTATGGAACAGGATATTAAACCGATCGTTGATCAGTTAAAGCAAAGATATCAAAAAGTATGTTTAGTTGCTAATCTTCCATATTATATTACAACGGCAATAATTGAAAAAGTTGTGTTAGGAAATTTTGGAATCGATGAAATGATTGTTATGGTTCAAAAAGAAGTAGCTTTAAAAATGACGGGTATTTATAAAAATCCATTATTATTGATGATTAAAGATATGGGGACAATTGAATACTTATTTACTGTTAATAAAAATGTATTTATGCCTGCTCCGCATGTTGATTCAGCAATTTTAAAAATTGAGTTAAAAAAAGCACCGGATTTGAAATTATATGAAGTATTAAATATTTGTTTTAAACAGCGACGAAAAACGATTTTAAATAATTTAAAGCAAAGTTATGAGGAAGCTGAAGAAATTTTATTGCAGACGGGAATTGAAAATCGAAAAAGAAGTGAAGAATTAGAATTAGCGGATTTTAAAAATATCACCAAAATGATTTAATTACATATAATATCATGGTGATATAAATGAAAATTGGTGATATTGTCTGTCGAAAAAAATATGGCAAAGATATCTGTTTTAAAATTACCGATATTCAAGATGATGTTTATTATTTGACTGGAATTGAATATCGGTTAGTAGCTGATAGTGATGAGAGTGATTTGGAATTAAGTGATTTTAGTAGTGAGAAAAGTGATATAATAGTAGAAAGTCGACCATGTTTAAAAGGTAGTGTGCTGCATATTGATGGAGATAAACATTATCTTGACATGTGTTTGAAAAAATATGAAGAATTTAATATCAATGTTCATGGCTATTTTATGAAAGAAAATGAAATTAAAGATCAAATTATTCCTTTATTAGAAAAACATCGCCCTAATTTATTGGTGATAACCGGTCATGATGCAATGAAGAAAAATGGTAATCGCAAAGATATTAATAGTTATTTGCATACTAAAGATTTTGTAGAAGCAATTCGTCGAGCACGTTTGTATGAGGATGACAAAGATAGTTTGATTATTTTTGCTGGAGCGTGTCAATCGTACTATGAGCTTTTATTAGCTAGTGGAGCTAATTTTGCTTCTAGTCCAAGCAGAAAAAATATTCATGCGCTTGATCCGGTTTTTGTAGTAAGTCAGATTGCTAATGCGAGTATCAAAAATTATGTTGACTTAGAGAAAATTGTGGCTAAAACTTCAAATAAGCATTTAGGCGTTGGAGGGATCGACACAAGAGGAGTAGCACGAAAAATATATCCGACAAGTAGGTGAAGTAATGAAAGTAAAAGCATACGCAAAAATAAATTTAGCACTTGATGTAATCGGAAAAAGAGAAGATGGATATCATGAATTAGAAATGATCATGGCTCCAATTACTTTACATGATTTAATCTATATTAATACTATTGCTAGCGGAATTGAAATTGATTCAAATAGCAAAATCATGCCCACGGATGAACGAAATATTATGTATAAGGTTGTTGCTTTAATGAAAGAACGTTATAACATCAAAAAAGGGGTTAAGATCTTTGTTTATAAGCATATTCCTACTCAAGCTGGTTTAGCGGGAGGAAGTGCTGATGGTGCGGCGGTAATTAAAGCAATGAATAAATTATTTTATTTAAATCTGAGCAATGAGGAAATGGCTGCATTAGGAAAAGAAGTTGGGGCAGATATTCCTTTTTGTATTTATCAAAAAATTGCTTTAGTTAGTGGTGTTGGTGAAAAATTAGAATTTATAAAGAATTCTTTTGAATGTAAAGTATTATTAGTTAAACCTAAACGAGGGGTATCAACGAAAAAATCATTCACTAGTTTAGATTTAAGTAAAGCTAGCCATCAAGACTGTCGATTAATGGCGACAGGAATTGAAGATGGTAATTATCAAATAGTCATCGATAATCTTCAAAATACTTTAGAAGAGCCGTCAATCAAGATGGTACCAGAGATTGCTAAGATTAAAGAGGAAATGATGAAAATTGGATTTGATGGAGCTTTAATGTCTGGAAGTGGATCGTGTGTTTTTGGCTTGACACGTAATAATATTATTTTAGAAAAGGGAATGAAGTATTTTAAGGGAAAATATTATTTTGTAAGGAAAACAGAAATATTGAATGATGAGGAAATTGATTAAATCAATTTCTTTTCAATTTTACGACATATTTTATCTTTTTTTCCTTTAACAAATGTAAATTTTTTGTTATTATGTTGTTGTTAATGAAGAGGTGTGAAAATGAAAACTTATGCGGTAGTTATGGCGGCTGGTAAAGGTACCAGAATGAAGTCAGATAAACCAAAGGTTGTCCATGAGGTTTTATACAAGCCGATGATCAATCATATTGTTGATGAATTGAAACAAGTTGGTGTTGATGAAATCTACGTAATTGTTGGTCACAAAGCAGAAGAAGTTGAAAAACTGTTAGACGGGGTAAATATTATTTATCAGAAAGAACAGTTAGGAACTGGACATGCATTAATGCAATGTAAAGATGCTTTGGCAGGTAAAGCAGGAACAACTGTGGTGTTAAATGGTGATGCTCCACTAATTACTAGTGAAACATTAAAAGATTTAATTGCTTATCATAACGATAACCAATTAAAAGGAACGATCATGACATGTGATTGTGATTTAGATAAAAAATTTGGTCGTGTAATTAGAAATAATGATCAAGTAACGGGGATTGTCGAATTTAAAGACTGTACTCCAGAGCAAGTTCAAATTAGTGAGATGAACTGCGGAGAATATTGTTTTGATAACATTGCAGTATTTGAAGCGTTAGAAAAAGTAACTAATGATAATGCTCAAAATGAATATTATATCACTGATGTAATAGAAATCATGAATAATGATAAACTTAAAGTCGGTGGATATAAAATTGCTGATTTAGCTGAAGTTGGGGGAATCAACGATCGGGTTGAACTTGCGGAAGCAACTAAATCATTACAATTAAAAATAAATAAACAACATTTATTAAATGGTGTTAACATTATTGATATTAATAATACTTATATTGGAGTTGATGTAACGATTGGTGCTGATACGACAATCGAACCAGGATGTATTATTAAAGGTAAGTCAAGTATTGGCAGCAATTGCCATATTGGGCCTTATTGCGAATTTGATAATGTTGAAATTAAGGATAATGTTGAAATTAAATTCTCAGTTATCTCTGATTCGATTATCGAAAATGGTGTAGATATTGGACCATTTGCTCGTCTAAGAACTAACTGCCATATTTTAGAAGATGCTCATATGGGTAACTTCGTTGAAATGAAAAAAGCAGTCTTTGGAAAAGGAAGTAAAGCATCACATTTAACTTATGTTGGTGATGCAACTGTCGGAAGTAATGTAAACATGGGATGTGGAACAATTACTTCAAATTATGACGGTAAAAATAAATTCCAAACTATTATTGGTGACAATGCCTTCATTGGATGTAATAGTAATTTAGTTGCTCCAGTAACGGTCGGTGCTAATGCCTATGTTGCAGCGGGCTCAACTATTACAGATCAAGTTGAAGATTCCGCTTTTGCAATTGCTCGGGCTCGCCAAGTTAATAAAGATGGATATGCCAAAGTATTAGAAGAAAAAAGAAATCAAAAAGGAAAATAGGAGAAGAAAATGAAAAATAAAATAACTGTCTTTGCATTATCAGCTAGTGGTGAATTAGCTAACGATATCGCAGAAAAATTAGGAACAAAAGTAGGAAAAAGTAAAGTGCATCATTTTGCTGATGGAGAAATCTTAGTTGAAATTGATGAATCAGTACGTGGTAAGGATGTCTTTATTGTCCAATCTACTTCTAATCCGGTCACTGAAAACTTAATGGAAATCTTAGTTTTAGCTGATGCTTTAAAAAGAGCTTCTGCTAAAGAAATTACAGCAATCATTCCATATTTTGGATATGCACGTCAAGATCGTAAGGCTAAACCAAGACAACCAATTACGTCTAAATTAGTAGCTGACTTATTAACTGTAGCTGGTGTAACTAGAGTTGTAACAGTTGACTTGCATGCAGCTCAAATTCAAGGGTTCTTTGATATTCCAGTTGATGAAATGCAGGCATTGCCACTTATCTCAAACTACTTTAAGAAGAAAGATATGGAAGATATTTGCGTGGTTTCTCCTGACCATGGTGGTGCCACTAGAGCTCGTAAATTAGCAGTAGCTTTAGATGCCCCAGTTGCAATTATTGATAAAAGAAGACCTAAACCAAACGTGGC